>FWPV01008202.1_pt1 | contig 18384 bp, 11 predicted proteins | sample 2228371 | NCBI WGS metagenome assembly FWPV01 (sample SAMEA103939776, study PRJEB20133) | metagenome
GTTTTTGTATCGCGCGTATGTGACCGACCCCAATGTGGTCACCTTGAGCATTGAAGCTGACAATGTTCACCTGGATATTGATCACGCCGTGCCATGCGGCCTGATTTTGAACGAGCTGCTCACCAACGCGTTGAAATACGCCTTCCCGGATGGACGTCCGGGCGAAATTGCCGTCCGCGTGCGACGGGAGAATGATCGCTACACGCTCACCATCAGCGACACCGGCATCGGTTTGCCGCACGACCTGGACCATCACGCCACCGAGTCGCTTGGTTTGCAGCTGGTCACCATGCTGGTCGGACAATTGAATGGTATAATCGAGCTGGATAGGAGCAATGGGACGAGATTTCAGATTACGTTTGAGGCGTGAAACGTGAGGCGTGAAACGTGAGGCGTGAAACGTGAAACGTGAGGCGTGAAACGTGAGGCGTGAAACGTGAAACGTGAGGCGTGAAAGGAGAGGAGAAGGATGAATTTTGAGGAGTGGGCGGCGGCGGTTCCAAAGGAAATCACGGGTGATTCGTTGTGGAAGATGGAAGCGTATCGGTTGGCTCTGTTCGCAGCCGATTTGAGCTGGCAGGATGCAATGAAACTGATGCAAGACAGGCGCACACTGGGGTTATCCGATCAGCTCTACCGGGCAATCGGTTCCATCAGCGCAAACCTGGCCGAGGGTTATTCACGCGGCACCGGCAAGGATCGAGCGCGCTTTTACGAATACGCGCTGGGTTCGGCCAGAGAAGGCCGCGATTGGTACTCCAAGGGACGGCATATCCTGGGAGAAGAAATCACGAGCCACCACCTGCGCCTCCTCACACAGATTATTCGCCTGCTCTTGACCATGGTTCCACAACAACGCCGCCACAGCCTGCGCGAGGCAAGCGTCCCTTACTCCATCGCTAGGGTGGATACTGCGCCGTCGGTCATCACCGGCAACAAAGAGGAGCTAAAAAGCCTTCTACAGAACATCCCTCTTCCAGACCTGTAACCATCACGTTTCACGTTTCACGTTTCACGTTCCACGTTTCACGTCTCACGTTTCACCTTTGAGGTAGATCCATGACAAAAGCACACATCCTCGTTGTCGAAGACGAAAACATCATCTCCATGGATATTCAAAGCCGTCTGAAAGGGTTGGGCTATGCGATTGCCGGCGCGGCGGTTTCGGGTGAAGCCGCCCTCCGACAGGTCAGCGAGACGCAGCCCGATCTGGTGCTGATGGATATTCATCTCAAGGGAAAGATAGATGGTGTCGCGGCCGCCGACGAGATTCGCCGTCGCTTTGATGTGCCGGTCATTTACCTGACAGCTCATTCGGACGAGGCGACTTTGCAACGCGCCAAAGTCACCGAACCGTTTGGCTACATCCTCAAGCCGTTTGAAGAGCGCGAGCTGCACACCAACATCGAAATGGCACTCTACAAGCACCAGATGGAAAGGGAACTGCGCTGGCAATCGTCCATCAATGCCGCGATGGCGGAACTGAGCCGCGCTCTTATTTCTCCCATGTCGCTGGACGATATTTCGGCGCTGGTGTTGGAACACGCCAAAAAAATGACCGGCAGCCCGTACGGTTTTGTCGGTTACCTGGACCCGGCTACAGGCCATTTCATCTCGACCACCCTGACACGAGATATTTGGGATGCCTGCCAGGTGGCCGATAAAAACGTGGTCTTTCAAAAGTTCAGCGGGCTATGGGGTTGGGTGTTGCAAAACCGCCGGTCTTTGCTTACCAATACCCCGTCGGCCGACCCGCGCTCGACCGGCACCCCGGCCGGCCACATCCCCATCCACCGCTTTATCGGCGCGCCGGCGGTCGTGAACGAGACACTAGTGGGGATGGTGGCGCTGGCTAATGCCGAACGAGATTATACCGAACGCGACCTGAACGTCATCGAGCAGCTGGCCGCGCTCTATGCTCTGGCGATAGACCGCGCCCGTATGGAACAAGAGCTGCAGGAATGGAACCGCACGCTCGAACAGCGCGTGCTCGAGCGCACGGCGCAATTGCAACAAAGCGAAGCGCGCGTCCGTCACCTGTACGAAAATTCGCCCGTGATGATGCACACGACCGATGAGAACGACATCCTCTGCGACGTGAACGCTCAATGGTTGCAGGAAACCGGCTACACCCGCGCCGAAGCCATCGGGCGACCCATTCATCACCTGATGACGCCCGAATCGGCGGAACGGGCGTTCGCTCAGGTGCAACCTCAATTGCAACGCGACGGTTACGTGCGCGATGTGCCGTACCAGTTCATCAAGAAAAGCGGCACGGTCATGGAGGTCTTGGTCAACACCCTCGCCACGCTCGACCCTTCCGGCAAGTCTACCTATCTCTCGGTGGTCCGCAACGTCACCGAGCAAAAGCGCGCCGAGCGATTGCTGCGCCTGCAAAGCGCCGCGCTGGAGGCCGCCGCCAACGCCATCGTCATCACCAATCGCCAGGGCCGCATCGGCTGGGTGAATCCGGCCTTTACCCGACTCACCGGCTATACGCTGGAAGAAATCACCGGCCAGACCATGCGCCTGCTCAAATCAGGCCGGCATGAACCGAGCTTTTACCAGGAACTGTGGGCCACCATACTGGCCGGCCAGGTCTGGCGCGGCGAGATAACCAACAAACGCAAAGATGGTCGCCTGTACATCGAAGAGCAAACCATCACGCCCGTGTATGATGAGCATGGCGAAATCGCTCATTTTATCGCCATCCAACAAGACATCACGGCGCGCAAGCAGATGGAAGAAACATTGTACGAGACGAACAATACTCTCCGCTCCTTGATCGAATCTTCGCCGCTGGCCGTTATTGCCCTGGACACTCAGGGCAAAGTTCAGCTATGGAATCCGGCCGCCGAACGGGTCTTTGGCTGGAGCGCTCATGAAGTCATCGGCCAACTGCTCCCTATCTTTGCACCTGACCAACAGGAGGAATTCCAGGCCATTTTCACCCAGGGCTTGCAGGGCCGTGAGTTTGCCAATCTGGAACTGCGTCGGCGGCGCAAGGACGGCCAGATGATAGACGTAAGCCTGTCTACGGCGCCATTGCGCGGCGCGCAAGGTAACATTACCGGCGTGATGGGTATTCTGGCCGACATTACCGAGCGCAAACATATGCAGGCGCGGATCATGCATGCCGACCGGCTTTCGGCGCTGGGGCAGCTAGCCGCCTCGATTGCCCACGAAATCAACAACCCCTTGCAATCCGTCATCGGCTGTTTGGGCCTGGCGCAAGAGGCACTGGTCGAAGGTGAAGATGCTCAACAATACCTGCAGGTCGCCCGCGACGAGGTGCAACGCATCAAGCGCATCGTGGCCCGTATGCGCGACCTGTATCGCCCCGAATCGAACGAAAAGAAAATGACGGCTCTCCACACCTTGCTGGAGCAAGTCCTGGAACTGACGCGCAAACGTTGTCAGGACAGTCGCATCGCGGTGGCGTGGCAACCGGCAGAAGGGCTGCCGGCCCTGTGGGTCGCCCCTGACCAGATCAAACAAGTTTTCCTCAACCTGATGCTCAATGCCATAGAGGCCATGCCCAACGGCGGACATTTGCGCGTCCGCACCGCCCTGACCGAATCGCCGGCCGGCGTGCTCGTTCAATTCACAGATAGCGGGACAGGCATCCCGCCGGACATCTTGCCGCACATCTTTGAAATGTTCTACAGCACCAAGCCGGAAGGTTCAGGACTGGGATTGCCCATCAGCGTCAACATTGTCGAGCAACATGGCGGGCGATTGGAGGTAGAAAGCCAGGTCGGGCAGGGAAGCACCTTTCGCGTGTGGTTGCCGCTAGAGCAAGGAGCGTTAGTACCTTCCTGGCAATGCAATGACAGACATGGGTCATTGCGAGCGACCTCGCCGAGGGCGCGAAGCAATAGACATTATCAGAAATAAATTTTATCTCGCGCAGAGACGCCAAGGCGCAGAGATTTTATATCCATTCTCTGCGTCTCTGCGCCTCAGCGCGAGCCAGGTCGCTTATTCTCGATAAGGTCCAATCCCCCGGCCAGAGGGGAACCGAAGGGAGCGGCTTGCAATGACAGGCTGCTGGTAGACGGCCATAGAGGTTCATAGTACGCGCTTCACGAACAGGATTTTCGCCCTACTGTTCTGTCCCGACCAGGCCAGGGAGCACACAGTCTATGTCAAAGCCCGAACCCATCCGTACCCTGATCGTAGATGACGAAGAAGCCATCCGCTTTTTCCTGAAAAGGACGTTGCAGAAAGCCGGCTATGCTGTCGAAACCGCCGTCAGTGGCGAACAGGCTCTGGAGCGACTGCGCGACACAGCTTTCGAGCTGGTTGTGGTGGACCTGCAACTGGGGGGCAAGGTGGATGGTCTGCGCGTGTTGGAAGCCGTCCGCTGGCGCTGGCCGGATACGGCCGTGGTCATCCTCACCGGACACGGCACGCTCGAATCGGCTCTGGCCGCCATCCGTGAAGGCGTGGATGGCTATTTGCTCAAGCCGGCCGAACCAGACCAGGTGCGGCAAACCGTTCAAGAGGCGTTGAATCGCCGTCAGCGCCAGCGCAGCGCCGACAAGAACGCGGCCATCCTGCACTATGGACCGTTGACGGTGGACCGCGAGAAACACCTGGTCACACTCGAAGGGCAGGCGGTAGAACTGACGCCGGGCGAATTCAATCTGCTGGTCTATATGATGCAACAGCGCGGGCGCGTCATCCCTCCCCGCGAGCTGGTGCGCGTGGCGCAGGGCTATGAGTGCGAAAGCGAGCACGAGGCGCGTGAAATCGTCAAGTGGTACATCCACCGCCTGCGCCGCAAAATCGAGCCGGACCCGGCCCACCCCACGTACATCCACAACGTGCGGGGAGTGGGTTACATGTTGGGCTACGAGTAAGAAGGCATTTAAAAAGCCATTTCCCGTAGCTCCGCATCCCTATGCGGAGCGATCCCTATGCGGATTTTCAGATGCGCTCCAAATCCACTCGGGCGCGCTAACCCAATTCCAACTTTTCCCCAACTCACCTCAACCACAGTCCAACCTGCTCCGTAGGTCAGGACGGCTTTTTTGTTTTATACTTTTGCAAGAACTACACCCTTACAAAGCGCGAAGCAACATGTCATTGCGAGCGACCTCGCCGAGGGCGCGAAGCAACCTACCGGCCAGGAGGGAGATTGCTCGCAATGACAGGTTCGGCGTCCTGCGGGATACAAAAGACAGGCTCAGGAGAAATCATGAATCCTCACAAGCGCATCTTGATCGTTGATGACGAAGAACAGATCATCCTTGTCTTGCGCAACGGTCTCAAGAAACTGGGCCAGGGCTATGAGATTGTCGCCGCTCGCAACGGCCAGGAGGCATTGGAGCGATTGAGAGAAGCCCCGGTGGACCTGATTATCACCGACCTCAAGATGAGCGGCGTGGATGGGGTGGCGTTGACCGAGGCGGCCTATGCTGTCGCGCCCAAAGCCAGAGTAATCTGGATGACGGCTTATGACCGGTGGGAAAGCGATGCGCAGAGACTGGGGGTCTATCGCTACCTGCTCAAGCCGGTGGATGTGAGCGAGATACGGCGCATTGTACAAGAGGCGCTGGAGGTGAGAGACGCTCCACCCCGCCGCAAAAGCATTCTGATTATTGATGATGAACCGCTGGAAGCGCTGAGCCTGTCCCAATCGCTCGAACGCTCGGCCGGCAGCGACTATTACGTCAAAATCAGCTTGGCGCCCGACGAAGCCTTGAGCAGCCTGCAAGCGGAGCATTTCGACCTGATCGTGACCGGTCTGCACACCTGCCAGGATAACCTGGACCTGGTCCGGCATATACGGCGTGTCAACCCCAAGCTGCGCACCCTATTGCTGCTCAAGAGTGATTCACCCGAAGAAGTGGAACAGGCCCGCCAGCTGGCGGCGATATGCCTGAGCGGACCGCCCGACCTGGACGAATTTACGGCCACGGTCCGGCGGGTTTTGACGGAATGACAAGGAGCGTTTGATGGAAGCGTATAAACGTATCCTGGTGGTAGATGATGAAGAACAAACCGTCTTTGTTTTGAGCCGGAGTTTGAGAAAACTGGGGCCCCTGTACGAGGTCGTCGGCGTCACCAGCAGTCAAGAGGCGCTGGAAAAATACAAAGCGGCTCCTTTCGATTTGTTGATCACCGATATCGCCATGCCGGGCATGAGCGGCGTTGAGCTGACCGAGGCGGTGCGTTCGTTGGACCCCAACGCGCAAGTCGTGTGGTTTTCGGCCTATACGGATTACGAGCGTGAAGCGCAGCAACTGGGCGTTTACCGCTATGTCCTCAAGCCGCTGGACCTGCAAGAGATGCGCCAGATTGCGCAGGAAGGGCTGGAAGCCCGGCCGACGGTCCAGGACGAGCCGCCCCGTCTGCGCCCGGAAAAGGGCGTGCTCATCCTGGACGACAATGATAATCTGCGCCGTCTCTTTACGCGGGCGTTGAACGAATCGGGTTTTCAGGCCTTTCCGGCCGCCACGCTCCAGCAGGCGCGCGAGCTGCTGGCTCAATACGATTTCAACGTGTTCCTGTGTGATATTCACGTTGGCGAAGGGCGCGGCACGGACCTGCTGCGCGAGCAATCGGCCCGTTTGAATCGCGCCGGCACGCATGTCATCATCGTCTCGGCCGACCCGCGCTACCGCGACCTGTGCGCCGAAATGGGCATCGAATTTTACATGGAAAAGCCGGTCGCCATCCCCCCGCTGATTACGCTGGTGAATCGGTTGATAGCCAACCGTCATCCCCCCTCGACGCAAACCGCTCAACTGCCCTGATTATTTGTTGTGGAGGAAGCTGATGTACACACACCCTGAGAATCCAGATCAACCGGCCCAGATGGAAGGCACCTCGCTCCGCGGCGCGCTAGGGGGCCGCCTGGGCCGCTCCATCGGCGCTCAACTCACGGCCGTCTCGGTCTTGCTGGCCGTGCTGCCGGTGTTGGTAGTGGCCGGCCTGCTGGCTTCGTTCAGCATCAATCAAGCCGCTCAAGCTTTGCAAGAGGCCCACTATGCGGAACTGGAAGCCCTGCGCGAAACGCACGCCTTTGCTTTGCGCGAGTATTTTACCGAACTCCAGAACGACATGAACGTGCTGCTCGACACGGTAGACACACTGCGGCAAGACGCCTTGACCAAATTGCAGGCCGTCAACCGCACCAAGACCGCAGCGTTGGTCTTGCTCTTTAGAAACTGGGACGATGACATTCGAGACGTGTCCACCGACCCGGATGTGGTTCACGGGATTGCAACTCTATCGGCCGGCTTTAAAGCCCTGGGCGCAGACCGGCTGCGCGCACTCTATCTGAACCAGGCCGCGCTCTCCGACGCCGGCGACGGCAGCGACTATAGCGCCACGCACAAGGCGCAGCACGACTTTTTCACGGGCTATACCGACATCCATCGCTATCTCGATGTGTTGATGATTGACGTGGATGGCAACGTGGTCTATAGCCTGCGCAAAAGCAACGTGTTTGGCGCGAATCTGCTGACAGACACTTACCAGAACACCGGCTTGGCCGCGCTCTACAAGGCGCTGAAAAGGAGCCTCCCCGGCCAGACCTACATCGCCGATGTGACCAAGGTGAACAATGAATATGCCATGTTCATCGGCGCGCCGGTCTATAGCGACACGGTTCAGATAGGCATCCTGGCTTACCAGTTGCCGCTCGACGAAATCAATCGCATTGTTCAGGAACGCACCGGCCTCAGGCCGAGCACCGAAAGTTACCTCATCGGCAAGGTGGGCAACGAGATTTTTTACCGCAGCGACCGCATCATCAAGCAAGGCAAGATCGGCGACCCGCGCCCGGCCGTGGCCTATAACGAATCGGCCCTGGCCGGCGCCGGCAGCCAGATTGCCACCGGCTCCACCGGCGCGTATGAACTGGCCATGTACAATCCATTGCCCATTCAGGGCCTCAACTGGGCCATCCTCACCACCGGCAAGGTCCAGGAAAACATGTCGCCGCAACTCCAGGACCAGGACTTTTACGCCGCCTACATTCAAAAATACGGCTACTATGACCTGCTGCTCATTCAGCCCGATGGGTTTGTCTTTTATAGCGTCAAGCGAGAACCGGATTTTGAAAGCAACCTGCTCACCGGCCCTTATAAAGATTCCCATCTGGGCAAGCTGGTCGCTCAGGTGCTCAAGACCCGACAATACGGCCTGACCGACTTTGCTCTTTACGAACCATCGGGCTATGCGCCGGCCGCTTTTGCCGCCCAACCGCTGGTCAAAGATGGTCAGGTGGAACTGATTGTGGCGGTGCAATTGCCCGCCGAAGACATTGACCGTCTGGTCGGCAGTTACATCGGCCTGGGCGAAACAGGCGAAGTGCTGGTGGTCGGCCCCGATAAACTGGCGCGCAGCAAGCTGCGGAACGATCCCCAAGGCGGCCTGCTCAAGACCAGAATAGATACGGTCGCCATCAATTCCGCCCTGGCCGGCACTACCGGCCGGGACCTCATCCTGGACTATCGAGGCGTGCCGGTGTTCAATGCCTGGCAACCGCTCGAGATTCCCGGCGCAGATTTCCGCTGGGTGGTGGCTGCCAAGATTGACCAGGCCGAATCACTGCGTCCGATCAACGAATTGCAGCGCATCATTGTTGGCGCCAGCCTGGGCTTGGCTTTGCTGGTCGCCCTGATGGCCGTCGGCGCAGCCGTCACCCTTTCTCGCCGTCTGGTGCGCCCGCTTGCCGCGCTCACCCAAACGGCGACCGAAGTGGCGCAAGGCCGCCTGGAGGTGGCTTTACCTCCGCTGGCGCGGCAAGATGAGATCGGCGTTTTGACCCAGGCCTTTCGGACGATGCTCACCCGCCTCAAACAATCGTTCACCGCGCTGGAAGAAAGCGCGCAGCAGGTGCGAGCGCGCACCGTGCAACTGGAAGCCAATCAACGCGCCGTGCAGGTCGTCTTTTCCGCCGCCGGCACCTTCAAGGCCGACGAGTTCCTGAACATGGTCGTCAACCTCATCCGCGACCGCTTTAATCTGTACCACGTCCAAATCTATCTGCTGGACGAAAAACGCGAAAACGCGGTGCTGTCGCAAAGCACGGGCTTTGCCGGCCAGCAACTGTTGGCCCGCAAACATCACATCCCGCTGGAGCGCAAGTCGCTGGTCGTGCGCGCCATCCAAGAAGCCCAACCGGTCATTGTGGACGACGTGACACAAGAGCCCGACTTTTTAGCCAACCCCTTGTTGCCCGATACCCGCTCCGAGATTGCCTTGCCGCTCAAACTGGGCGAGCAGGTCATCGGCGCGCTCGACGCGCAAAGCCGCGACGTGGGCTTTTTCAATCAAGATATGGTCGCCCTGTTCCAGACGATGACCGACCAGATTGGTCTGATGTTCCAGAACAGCCGCCTGTTTACGCAAGTGACCGAGCAGACCGAACGGCTCTCGCTGTTCACCACGCAGCTCAGCACGGCAGCCGATGTGGCGCGGCGCATCAGCGCCATCCTCGACCCCGAAAAGCTGCTGCAAGAAGTGGTCGAACTGGTCAAGAGCCGCTTTGGGTTTTACCATGTCCACATTTATTTGTTGGAAGAAAACCCAGAGGGTCTTGGAAACTCTTCGGGCTTGAAGCAGTTGGTCGTGCGCGCCGGCTCGGGCGAGGTGGGCCGCATCCTGCGCGAGCGCAAGCACAGCATCCCGCTCGACCGCGAAAAGAGCCTGGTCGCCCGCGCCGCCCGCGAACTCAAACCGCAGGTGGTGACGGATACTGCGCTGCAATCCGACTTTCAACCCAATCCATTACTGCCGCAGACCCGCTCTGAACTGGCCGTGCCGCTGGTGGTTGGCGACCAGGTGATCGGCGTGCTGGATATGCAAGAAGACCAGCCGGCGCGTTTCACGCAAGTCGAGATGGATACGTTCGCCACGCTGGGGGGACAAATCGCCATTGCCTTGCAGAACGCGCACTCGTTCGAGGCGCAGCAGCGCGCCGAACTAGATCGGAAGAAAAGCCAGCAACGCCTCCAGGGCATCCTCGAATCTTCGCCGGTGCCGCTGCTGGTCAGCCGCATGAGCGATGGCAAGATTGTCTATGCCAACGCACGGCTGGCTGAACTGGTCCGGCTACCGGTGCGCGAATTGCTGGGCCGCCCGACAACCGAGTTTTACGCCAACGCCGAGGACCGTGACAAGATGCTGGCGCAGTTACAACAAGACGGGCGGGTCAGCCATTACGAGTTGCTGTTCAACAAAGCCGATGGCACACCCTTCTGGGCCAGCGTATCTATCGAGCCGACCACCTTTGAAAACGAAAACGCGCTGCTATCCAGCGTGATTGACATTACCGCGCGGCGGCAGGCGGAACAGGAAATCCGCCAGCTCAGCCGCCAGAACCAGCTGGTGCTGGATTCGGCCGGCGAGAGCATCTATGGTACGGATAACGAGGGCATCATCACCTTTGCCAATCCGGCCACAGCGCGACTCTTGGGCTGGTCCATCGAAGAATTGTTGGGCCAGCACAACCATAACCTGTTCCACCATCACAAACCCGATGGCAGCCCCTATCCACACGAAGAGTGCCCCATTCGCCAGGCGTACCTGGATGGCGTCGTTCACACGGGCGAAGAATTTTTCTGGAAAAAGGATGGCACGGGCTTTCCGGTGGAATTTACCAGCACGCCGGTCGTAGAAGAGGGACAGGTGATCGGCGCGGTCATCACCTTCCGCGATATTACCGAACGCAAACAGGCCGAACAGGCGCTCCAAAAGAGCGCGGCCGAATTGCGAATCGTGGCCGAACTGGGCACCATCGCCGCCACCATTTTGGAACCCGATAAGCTGCTGCAAACGCTGGTTGACCTGATCAAAGAGCGATTCAACCTGTACCACGCGCACATTTACCTGCTGGATGCTGAAAACGGCGTGCTCGACCTGGCCGCCGGCGCGGGCGAAGCCGGGCGCAAGATGCTGGCGCAAGGCTGGCAAATTCCGCTCGACCGCGAACGCAGCCTGGTAGCGCGCGCGGCGCGCACGCGGGAGAGCGCGATTTTCAATGATGTGCGCGAAACGCCTGATTTTATGCCTAACCCCTTGTTGCCCGAGACGCGGGCGGAAATGTCGGTGCCGCTGCTGCTGGGCGATCAGGTGCTGGGCGTGCTGGACGTGCAATCAGAAAAAGTGGGGCATTTTACGGCCCAGGATATGGCGATCCAGACCACGTTAGCCGGGCAAATCGCGACCGCCTTGCACAACGCGCAGCTCTTTGAGGCGCAGAAACGCGCCGAAGCCGCGCTGCAAAAGCAGCAAGGCGTGCTCAACGAGCGCATCAAGGAAATGAACTGCTTGTACGGCGTGGCGAACCTGGTTGACCAGGAAAACCTGCCGATGGAAGAAATCGCCCAGAGCATCGCAGAGATTTTGCCGCCCGCCTGGCAACATTCGGACGTAGCCTGCGCCCGCGTCATTCTGGAAGGCAAGGAATACAAGACGCCCGGCTTTGAAGAAACGCTATGGAAGCAGACCGCCGATATCCTCGTGCGCGGTGAAAAACTCGGCGCGGTGGAGGTGTGCTATCTCAAGCGCAAGCCGGTCGCGGACGAAGGCCCGTTCTTGCGAGAAGAACGCGCCCTCCTCAACGCCGTCGCGCAGCGCATCGGCGACGTCCTCGAACGTCGCCGCGCGGCGGCCGAAATCCAAAAGCGCGCCGCCGAATTGCAGACCGTGTCCGAAATCACCACGCTGGCCTCCAGCATCCTCCAGCCGGACGAGCTGCTGCAAACAGTGGTGAACCTGACCAAAGAGCGGTTCAATTTGTATCACGTCCATATCTATCTGCTGGAAGAGCCCTCCCAAGAAGAGCTGGACGAGGCTGACCTGGAGGAAGTAACGGCCAGGATGCGCAACCGCAAACTGGTCTTGCGCGCCGGTTACGGCGAGGCCGGCCACAAGATGCGTGAGCAGGGCCACGCTATTCCGCTCCACAGCGAGCGCAGCCTGGTGGCGCGCGCCGCGCGCACCCGCCAGGGCGTCATTGTCAACGATGTGCGCGCCGAGCCGGACTTTTTGCCCAACCCGCTGCTGCCCGAAACACGCGCCGAAATGGCGATCCCGCTGGTGCTGGGCGATCGGGTGCTGGGCGTGCTGGACGTGCAATCGGAGCGGGTCAACCGCTTTACGCAGGAAGATGTAGCCATCAAGACCACGCTGGCGCGCCAGATCGCCAGCATGCTGGAAAACGCCCGCCTGTTCGAGGAAAGCAAATACACCGAAGAACGCCTGCGCGAAGTAGACCGCCTCAAGAGCGAGTTCCTGGCCAATATGAGCCACGAGCTGCGCACGCCGCTCAACTCGATCATCGGCTATTCCGAAGTGATGCTGATGGGCATTGACGGCGAGATGGACCCGGAAACCAAAGAGGATGTTCAGGCCATCTATGACAACGGCAAGCACCTGCTCAATCTCATCAACGACATTCTCGACCTGGCCAAGATCGAGGCCGGACGCATGAACCTGGTGTTTGAACAGGTAGATGTCGAGGCGCTGCTCGATGAGGTCAAGACCAACAACCTCGGCCTGTTGCACAAGACGCAAAAACCGGTGGAATTGAACGTGGTGGTGGAAGGCGAACTTCCGTCTGTCCGCGCCGACCGCCTGCGGCTCAACCAGGTCCTGACCAATCTATTATCCAATGCCATCAAATTCACCGAACAAGGCGCGATCACGCTGCGAGCCGCTCACGAGGATGGCTGGTTGCATGTCAGCGTGCAAGATACCGGCATCGGCATCAGCGAAGCGGATATGAGCAAACTCTTTGAAAAATTCCGCCAGGTAGATGGCTCGAACAAGCGCCGCGCCGAAGGCACCGGCCTGGGTCTGGCGATCACCAGACATCTGGTCGAAATGCATGGCGGCACCATCGAGGTCCAGAGCAAACTGGGCGAAGGCAGCACGTTCACCATTCACCTGCCGGTGGCCGGCCCGACCGCCTAGCAGGTAACGCGTACGATGATGAGCCATGACCAACCGAACATCAAGAATCCTGGCCGTTGACGATAACCCGCGCAACGTCAGATTGTTGGAGGGGATGCTGGCGCAGCAGAACTATGAGGTCCTGGCGGCCTACAGCGGCCGACAGGCGTTGGACTTGGCCCGTCAGCAGCCGCTCGACCTGATTATCACGGATGTCGTGATGCCCGAGATGGACGGCTTTGAGTTGACCCAGGCGTTGCGGGCGCAGCCCGAGACGCGCCATACACCTATCCTGGTGCTGACGGCACTGCGCGACATCGAACATAAAACTCAAGCCATCGAAGCCGGCGCAGACGACTTTTTGACCAAGCCGTTCAGCACGGTCGAATTGCTGACGCGGGTGCGGTCGCTCTTGCGAATCAAGCACCTGCACGATGAGCTGGAACTGAAGAACCGGGTATTGGAGCGCGTGCTGATGCGTTATATCTCGGAACAGGTCGCCCGCGAGATTTTGAATGACCCGGAGCACAACCTGCAACTGGGCGGGCAACTGCGGCGCGTCAGCGTGTTGTTTGCCGATATTCGCGGCTTTACGCGCTTTGCCGAGCAGTGCGACGCCGGACAGGTCACCCAGGTGCTGAACCAGATTTTCAACCAGCTTGCGCCCATCGTGCTGGAACATAACGGCACACTGGATAAATATCTGGGCGATGGGATTATGGCCTTTTACGGCGCGCCCATTGCCTCGACAGAGGCGGCCCACATGGCCGTGTGGACGGCCTGGAAAATGCAACAACGCTTTGCCCGGCTGGGCCGCGAGATGCCCGCCCTGGCCGGGTTGGGCGTCGGCATCGGGATTCATACCGGCGAGGCGATCGTCGGCAATGTCGGCTCGGAAAAAATCATGAACTATACCGTCATTGGCCGCACGCCCAATCTGGCCAAACGCCTGGAAGAATATGCGCAAGCCCATCAAATTCTCATCAGCGAAGCAACCTATCACGCCGTCCGCGAGTGCGTCCAGGTTCGCCCCACCGGGCCGCTCAAACTCAAGGGACTCGATGAATCGGTCTGCGCGTACGAGGTCCTGGAGGTCAGGTGCCAGGAGTGAGGATGGAGATGCAATCGCTTCTAGTGTCTGTGGTTTGTTGCGAATGTGGTCATGGGATGGAGGCCGACCCGTTCCGGCTCCACTGCGCGGCCTGCGGCAGCGCGTGGCTGGATGCGCGCTATGAGCTGAGCGGGTTAGCTCGGGCCTGGACGCCCGAAGTGATGGCGCACCGCCCGCCTACCCTGTGGCGTTATGCTGAACTGTTGCCGGTGAACCGCCAGACGCCTGACCTGTCGTTGGGCGAGGGCGGGACGCCGCTCACCCGCGCCGTGAACCTGGAACACGAGACCGGCCATCTGGGGATTTGGATCAAGGATGAACGACAACATCCAACCGGCTCGTTCAAGGACCGTCAGGCGGCGGTCGCCGTCCATGCGCTCAAGGCGCAGGGGATCACCGAAGTCGTGCTGGCTTCGACCGGCAACGCCGCCGCCGCCTACGCGGCCTACTGCGCCCGGGCCGGCATCAAGTTGTGGGTCTTTCTCACCAGTTCCGTCCCAACCGAAAAAATGCGCGAGCTGGCGTTATATGGCGCCGAGGTGGTCAAGATTACCGGCACCTATGATCAGGCCAAACAGGTCGCGGCCGAGTTTGCCTCACGACGCGGCCTCTACCTCGACGGCGGCGCCAAATCCATTCCCTGCAAAGAAAGCATGAAGACGATCGCTTTCGAGATCGCCGAACAACTGGCTCAAGGGTCTTCAAAACCTTTCGGGTCGCCCGATTGGTACATTCAAGCCGTTTCGGGCGGCATTGGCCCGCTGGGCGTGCATAAAGGGTTCGTGGAATTGTATCAGGCCGGCCTGGTAGACCGCGTGCCTAAACTGGGGATTGTGCAAACCGAAGGTTGCGCGCCTATGGTGCGGGCGTGGGAGCACAACGCCGCGCAGGCCGAACCCGTCCAACCCGATAGCCTCATCACCGTGCTGGCGACCGGCAATCCCGGCTTTTCCTACACTTTACTCAAGCGCGGTCTGGATCAATATGGCGGCGCGATGGTCGCGGTGAGCGATGGCGATGCGTTTCGGGTGATGCGGCGCATGGCGCGTCTGGAAGGCTTTTCGATGGAGCCGGCGGCCAGTGTCGCCTTTGCCGGCCTGGAAAAAATGCTGACCGAGGGCATCATTCGACCCGGCGAGCGCGTGGTGGTCAATTGCTCCGGCCACACGTTCAGCGCAGAAAAGCACGCGTTGGAAGACCGCTATGTGCTGAGCCTGGAAACGCCGGCCGCCTCGACCCGTCGCCCGATCGAAGGGCTGGCCGCTGCGCTGGAGCAACTGGATGAGCAGGTCACCACCATCCTGATCATTGACGACAATCCGCACGACAACCGTCTCATCCGGCGTCTGTTGCAAAGTTACAAGCACTATCGCGTCTTTGAAGCCTATAATGGGCGCGATGGCATAGACCTGGCGCGTCAGCGACAGCCGGACCTGATTGTATTGGATTTATCCCTGCCGGATATGGACGGGTTCTCGATTATGACTGCGCTCAAGACCGACGAGCGCACCACGCGCATCCCGGTGGTGGTTATCTCGGCCAAGACGCTGACGGCCCAGGAGCAAGCCTACTTGCACCGTTACACCGACTCGGTCTGGCAAAAAGGCAGCTTTAGCGCACGCGAACTGGTCCAACACGTCGCCGGTATGTTGGGCGATGAGGTGAGCGAAAGCCTGTTGCCCGTGACCGGAGAACAGCTGGCGGCGAGTTTTGGACGGGGGCGGCGCGCCCGCATCTTGCTGGTCGAAGACAACGTGTGGGAAGCCCGACTGATGCGTCGCCTGCTCGAATCGCGGCAACGCTTTGAGGTGCTGGAGGTCTATTCGAGCGCAGAAGCACTGGCGATCATTGAACGGGAGCCGCCCGATCTGATTGTGTTGGACCTGGTCTTGCCGGATGTGGGCGGCGAGCAAGTGCTGACCCGCCTGCACGCCGACGAGAAAACACGCCCTATTCCGGTGGTGGTGCTCACGGCCAAAGAGCTTGACCCGGAAACCAGAGCGCGCTTGATCCCGCAGGTAGATTCGATCTGGTCCAAAGCAACACTGGATCGCAGCAGTTTGCTGGCTCATATCGAAGCCATTCTGGTAGAGTCGTGATATGGACCAAAAGCTCGTTCTGTACATCGAGGATAACTTTCACAACCGGCGGCTGGCCCGCAAGATTCTGCAATCGCGCGGCTACGCTATGGCCGAAGCTGAAGACGGCGCCAGCGGCCTGGAATTAGCCAGGTCGCTCAAGCCGCGCGTGATTCTGCTGGACATTGGCCTGCCGGGGATGGATGGCCTGGAAGTGGTCGCGCGCCTCAAGAACGATGAGGAGTTGAAACATATCACCGTCATCGCCCTGACCGCCTCTGCCATGCGCGGCGACCGTGAACGCTTTCTGGCGGCCGGCTGCGATGATTACCTGTCCAAGCCCATTCAGGCCACCGAACTCATCGGCAAGGTCGAGTTTTATCTTGCGCATAACGCTTCACCACAGTCCGGCGGCCTGGCAGACACGGCCCGCGTCTGAGCCTGGATTTCGCAGTTCGCGCATCCCTATGCGCGAACATCCTTGCTCATCGGCTGGCATCGGGATGCCAGCCTGCGGGGTGCGAAAAACAGGCTGAGTCTCGATCGGTTTTTACGTTCGTAGTGAGCAGCGGGGGCTGTCATTGCGAGCGACCTCGCAGAGGGCGCGAGGCAATCTCCCGGCCAGGTGTCATTGCGAGCGACCTCGCAGAGGGCGCGCAGCAATCCCCCGGCCAGGAGATTGCCTCGGGTGTTTCCACCCTCGCAATGACAGTGCGGTGAAAAACGACAACCTGTGACCGCATGCAACACAGGCTGAAGGAGAGCAAATGAAAACTATTCTTTTGATGGAGGATGATTCCTACGAAGCCCGCTTAGCGACACGGGTGCTCGAGCAGGCCGGCTATCGCGTCCTCCACGCGCCGGATGGCGAAAGCGGTTTGAAAATGGCAATCGAAGAAAAGCCCGATATTATTTTGCTCGATCTGGGTTTGCCGGACCTGGATGGACAGACGGTCGCCGCGCTCATCCGCAGCATACCGGAACTGGCGCAAACGCCGGTGGTGGCCGTGACCGCCTGGCCGCCCGACACGGCCAGAGAAATGGCCAAAGCCTATGGCTGCAACGGCTATATTTCCAAACCGATCAGCCCCAAAGAATTTCCGGTGCAGATTGCGGCGTATTTTAGAAACCCGGCCTGAGCCGTTCATGCTCTCCACCAGTCGGCTCTCATCTATGAAGCTCCCCCCATTCACCATGCCCATCTCTGAAACGCAAGCAGCTTGTCAACCTTTTGTTTTTTTTCAACCCGATGCAAGCCTTTCGGTCAAGTTCATGCCCGCCAGTCAGTTCTCGTGGGAGGAACTGACGGACGCTTATAATCAGACCCGCATTGATTACATCGTTCCCATGCCGATGAACGTCGCCCGCCTGCGTGAATATGTACGCCACTATGATGTCAGCCTGGAACACTCGGTCGTGGCGGTCGAAGATGACCAGATTTTGGGACTGGCTATGTTAGGCGTGCGGCCAGGACATACGTGGCCGACGCGTTTGGGTGTGTTGCCTGTCTGTCGGCAACGCGGCCTGGGGCAATTGCTGATGGAATATCTGCTGGTGCAATCCTGCCAGTTGCGCGCCGATTATGCCATCCTGGAAGTGATCAAGGGCAATGCCCCTGATCACACGCTTTTCACAAAATTGGGCTTTCGTGAGATACGCGAATTGTTGATCATGCGCCGTCCGCCCGGCCCGCCCGACCCGGCCTGGGACAATCTCGCCTCGACTTGTTCGATTCAGGCTTTAGAGTATCCCACCATTATCGAACGGTTGAACCGGCGGCGTCTTGTCCCCTCCTGGCTGGATGAGACGCCCTCGCTGGAAAAGGCCGGCAACCTGGCCGGTCTGCGCGTTATTTTGAACAATGGCGGAGAAGGCTGGATAGTCTATCGCAGCACCATTTTCCAGTTGAGCCATCTGGTGCTGGAAACCGAGGCAGGCGACCCGCATCAGGTCGGGCGGGCTTTGTTGCATGCCCTGCACACGCGCCACCCGGCTCAGGATACCATCACGGAAAACGTGGCTATGGATAACCCCCACTTACCGGCCATGCGAGAGATGGGATACGTGGAAGCTTTTCGGCGGATTGAAATGAGATTAAATCTCAAAGCTGGCAGGTGACCCTTGCACCCTGGCATGGGAGGCCAGACCTTGTGTGGGATTCTCATCAGGCTCACGGAGCCTTTTCATCGCCTCAAAGAGCGAGTTCCTATGGCTCGAGGCTCTGGCCGGTCTCTGACCGAGCAAGAGCGCGGTCTGGAGACCGGCTCTAGCGAGTTCCTA
>FWPV01008204.1_pt1 | contig 18384 bp, 14 predicted proteins | sample 2228371 | NCBI WGS metagenome assembly FWPV01 (sample SAMEA103939776, study PRJEB20133) | metagenome
TCGCTCCTAACTCCGCTTGATGTTATTCTTTCATTTTTTTCTACAAACATATCGCTCCTACTCCGCTTAATATTAACCTTTCCGAATTGCCATTTTTTGGTTCAAGCATTATAACTGGTTGATGAGTTTATCAAGGCATGTCGTCTTTGCCTGATAGGTGTTCATAAAAAGCTTTCTACTGCACAAAAGATCGGGTTTGGTGGACATGTTTTTGCCTTAACTCGACGACCTTGATGCATGCCCGACAAACAGTTACAGTAATATCTTGACCAGCTGGAAAGGGTTTTTATAGGGTTGTGATTCTTTTTAGACCTTGTCCTATTTCGATCTGGATCAATGCTAAGTCTTAAGTTTTTCTTTAAGGAATTCTATAGTTCTTTTCCAGGCAAGTTCAGCAGATTCTTTATTATATCGGTCAGCATTTGTATCGTTAAAAAATGCATGTTGTGTTCCTTCATAAATATAGATTTTATAATCTATAGAGGCTTTCTTTAAAGCTTCTTCGTAGGCTGAAATTCCTGCATTAATTCTTTCATCATTGCTAGCATAATGAATAAGCAAACTTGCTTTGATTTTAGGAACATCCTCAGGTGCCGGTTGCATACCATAGAATGGAACTGCTGCCTTTAAGTCTGCAGAATTAACCGCAATTTGATTAGCCATTCCTCCTCCCCAACAGAAACCTATACATCCAACATTTCCCGTAGATTGTTGATGTGTCTTCAAATATTTCACTGCGGCAACGTAGTTTTTAATTGTCTTTTGATTATCAAGTTTCTGTATTAAAGTTCGTGCTTCATTGGCATCATCAGGTGTTCCTCCTAACGGTGATAAAGCATCAGGAGCAATAGCTAAAAATCCTTCTAAGGCTATTCTTCTAGTTACATCCTTAATATGTGGATTCAGACCTCGATTTTCATGGATCACAATAACACCGGGTAATTTTTCATCCGTCTTTGGTTTTGCCAAATATGCATTAATTTCTCCTGTTTCGCCTTCATATTTAATATTCTCTTCATGAATCCGAGGGTCGTCTTCTTTTATAATATCAGCATTTGCATTTTCTAATTGTGATAAAATAGCATCAGCAACAGCAACGCTTCCAGTAATTATAGCTAGTTTTTTGATGAATTCACGGCGATCAAGTAATCCCTTGGAATATTCATCATATAAGTCAATTATCCTTTGATCCATCTCTATTTCTCCTTACGTTATTCTTACAGTGATCAATAAATATTTTGTAGTAATCTAATTTGAATTATACATATCGTTTATATAGATTTCAAGGACATTTGTAGATTGACATTTAGATTAAATCTTGGTATAATCCATAATTAAGGAACAATAAGTATAGCGGGCAAGGGATTTGGGTGCAAGCTTATGTTTGGTCTATACCTGTTAATACCTTTGTCAAGGGGGGGATTTTAGCCAATGAGAACTTTCGGAGAAATTCTTAAAGCACAGCGGCAAAAACTTGGTCTTACACAAAAACAACTGGCAAATGCCATCGGAATGAGCGATGCTTATATATGCAGTCTTGAAAGTGATAAGAAATCTCCACCCCCATATTACACAGTTTCTGCTATTGCTAATGTATTAAAAATGGATCCTGAACAGCTATGGAAAGTAGCTGTAAAGCATCGTGAAAAGCAAGCATTAGAAAGAGTCAGAAGAAGAGTAACACAAAAAAGACAAATAGAGGAAAAATTAATGAATAATGCTATGCTGGATAACGATGCGGGTTCATCAATAACTGACAATCAGATCAATGATTTTTTCGCTCGCCCTGAAATTAAAATGAGCACGTTAGGATTATTCCGAAAGCAACTGGAAGATATGACAATGGAAGAAAAGAGATATGTTTATCAAGCCATAAATAAAGTTATCGAATTTGTTGACCGTTCAGATAAAGCTTTTGATAGTTTGAACTCTGAAGAATAATGACCTTAAAAGGAATAAGTAAAAATGATTTTTAGAATATTATGTATTATTGTAATTTCTTTATTATCTATTCAAAGTACAACCACTTATGCTGATCAATCATCGGATACAGCAAAAATGATATTAGAAAAAACTTTAGATAAATACGATGGATTGTTCAGTAAAAATCACAATGGCATTGAAAGTATATCATCAAAATTATTAATTAAAGGTGGCCGAAATATAAATATGGGGAATTCCGGAAATATGACAGTCGATCTTGATCTAAGTGTCGATCTTTATGCTGAACAGCCAAATAAATTTTTCTTAGATATCTCAGGAAACTTAGGTAAGGCACAGGTATTTCTGGAGAGGGAGGACTTTAACCTTGCAACAATAATATTACCAACAATAAAACAATTTACTATAATAAATGTTCCAGAAAGAATTGGAAAAAGGTATCATAACCTTCAATCAATTGAAGGCAGAGAAAACATAATGAAAAATTCAACCCTGGAATATAATGGAACTCAAAATTTTAAAGCTGGTAAAGTCCATAAGATAACTATTAAACAAGCTAGCCCCTCAGGACAAAGCTCTACAGTTTTTTATATATTAGATAAAAAGTGGGATCCTATAAGAATCGAATTGGCAGATCCTCAAGGAATGGTGGTTACCATCGATATTGAAAAACTTAACTCGAAAACAAAAATTCCAAAGGAAAAATTCATACCCAATACTAATGGCTATACACAAATAGCACCACAACAGCTTACCTCAGCTATTATGATGCAGATTATGGCTTCAGGAATTGGTGGAGTGCAAAAGAGACAGAATTGATTATGTAAGGCATTTAATTATCTCCTTACATAGTGCAGGCAATTCCGATGACATCTTTGCAGTAATAAGGTTACCATCGGATACAACTGATTCATCAATCCAATTTGCTCCGGCATTTCGAATATTGTTTCTTATTGCTGGATCAGAAGTTACAGTCTTGCCTTGTAATATACCTATTGGCACTAATACCCATAAACCTTTTGATATTGTTGCGATATATTTTTTTTCCTCAAAAGCTTTTCTAATCAGGCTTAGTGTTGCATTACACCAGCTTAATCTGTCAGGGGCCCAGCCACCGGGTATTATTAGAGCATCAAGCGTTTCTGTTTTGACTTCATTTGATCTTACATCTATTGTAACTATATAACCGTGCTTCCCTCTCAATGTATTTGCACTCAACTCTGTTCCTGCTATCCTTACATTAGCACCTGCTTCCAGCATTCTATAATACAAATACAGCAATTCTATATCTTCATAGTCATCTGCAGCCAATATAACTATGTTTTTGCCATTAAGTTCCATTCTTACACCCTCTTACGTTTGGATTTGATTTCCAGAATTACGAAAGATTGCATTAATTATTTGTAAGCATTGATATTAATAAAATAGCAATTCAGCCTATCTTGAATGCTAATTTCATAAGAATATCGTGAAAATTATTATACAAAAGTATTTTAATATCAAGATAGAAATTTCCAAAAAAGACTATCAAGCATGTAGATGTGATAAAATGTATAATGAATCCTTTTGGATTTTTTTATCTTAGCCGGTTAAATATACTAATAACATGGTTTGTGAATAATTGCCCTTGTTTGCCAAGAGGAAAATATAAGGGAAAAAATAAATAACTATTTTCCAGGTCTATACATTTCTTTAATACATTATACTTTATGTTTAATATCAAAAGCAAGACGAAAAATTGATGACCAAGCATAAAATTTGGTTACTCAGATAAAATGATTCTATCAGGAAAGAGATATTAAAAAGAGATAACCAGGCATAAATTTTTGTCCGCGAACTCTAAACAACAACTCATACAGAACATAATAAAATTAAAACACGGAGGCACAGAGACACGGAGATATTTAATCACGAATGACACAAATAGGATGAATATCACGAATATAAATTAAAAATTATTCGTGCTATTCGTTTTAATTCGTCTAATTCGTGTTCTTTGTGATTAATTTTTTCTCCGTGCCTCCGTGTCTCTCCCTGTTTATTTACTAGAAAACCTTACGACAAAAAAACAACTTACATTGCGGGAAAACCGTTGCATCATATAACCGATAAAAAATTTACTAAAAATATGGTTAAGCAACTAAAGTTTATGCTTGGTTCAAGAATATCGGATTTTAAAATTACTTGACTTTATAAGTTTTATGTAATAATATGATATAGGTCGATAAAAATTTTATTTGTTGCATTGACTTATCAGAACTTATAGAATTACAAATATAGTATCTAAAAATAGAAAGGAAGAAATAAGTTGAAAAGACCGTTCCAACCACATCTGAGAAAAAGAAAAAATAAACATGGATTTAGAAAAAGAATGAGCACAAAAAACGGAAGAAAGGTTATCAGCAGGAGGCGCGCAAAGGGGCGTAAGGTATTAACTGCTTGATCGTAAATAACAGCTAGCTAGAAAATCATCAAACTAGCTAGCTGATATAATGATTGAGGTGAGGTAATTGAGGATATCAAAATTTACTTTATTATTAATAGTTTTCACATTATCAGCTTTTGCTTCATTAGAAGCTTTTGAAATTCAATTTCCTGGAGAAAATGGCTTTTTTATTGGAAAACCAATGATTTATGTTATTACTGCTAATTCTAATGACGATAAAACTATAGGTCAGGAAGGCACTTTTGTATTTGGACCTGACAAAGTCAATATTGGTGGTGCTGAATACTATGATTGCACATTCGGATCAGAAAGTAATGGTTCTCATTTTTACCTCGGAATTGATTATGCAAATAAATCTTTAACCCAAAAGAGCATTAAATTTGGTCAGACAAAACTGGAAATTAATCCTGCTGTTTCATTATTAAAATATCCGCTTTTTCCCGGGCAGAAATGGAGTGAAAAAACCTCTCTGGTTGCCGAAAATGTTGTTATTCCTGGTCTTGGTATGATTCCAACCGCTCTCAGAGTTGATAATGTTAAAGCCGAAACTCTGGTATCAGCTCAGGTTATATCTTCTCCTGCTGGCACTTTTAATACTTTACTCGTTGAAACTACTTATACCGGTAATATGATCGGGATACCGATGACTTTAATCCAGCGCACATGGCTTAATGAAGACAATGTTGTTATAAAAAGAAATTTTGAATTCACTAAACCTTCGAAGCTTATGCTTTATGAAATTGTGCTTTCCAAGCCCAACCCTAACCCTTATGATTTAAACTGGGATGGTATTGTTAATATACTTGACCTTATGTATATTGCTAAATTTTTTGGAAAATCTCTTCAAAGAACAATGATACCTAATCCTGATATGGATAATAATAGCTTGGTTGATCTATCTGACCTGAGATTGGTAGGAACACATTTAGGCGAAACCTATAAGAAATAATCCATTCTTTCTTTGCAATTTTATACCATTTTAATCAATTAAGCATACAGTTGTCATAGGGGCAGGTTTCGTTATGAATTACAGTCATATTTTTCAAGATAATTCCCTATATATAAACAATTCGCAAACCAATAAGATAAACAAAACCTGCCCTACTACAAATCTTACTTGTTTTGCTTCTGTCAGAGATTTATCTTCCATTTACTTTACCTTTAGCAGGAAGCAGTGTCCTTAGAAGTATAATAATGTCCATCAAAAGGCTTCTATTTTCCAGGTAATACAAATCTATTTCCAATTTTTTTGGCATAAGCTCCTGAATATAGTATTTTTCTGGATCTTCTTGATCTTTTAATTTTAAATCCTCATTTCTATTTTCTAATTGAGATAAACCAGTTATTCCTGGTCTTATACTCAGCACCTTTCTTTGTCTTTCATTATAATACTTTGTATACTGTGGTGACTCCGGTCTTGGACCAACAAGGCTCATATTCCCAATTAGAACATCAAAAAGATTTGGCATCTCGTCTATTTTTGTTCTACGAAGAAATTTTCCGAATGGTGTTATTCTCGGATCCTTATGTTTAGTAAGATCGGTGCCTATCTTATCTGCATTAACAACCATACTCCGAAACTTATGCATGTAAAATATTTTTCCTCCTTTTCCGACTCTCTTGCCTTTGTAGAATACAGGTCCAGGAGAGGTAATTTTAATTAATAAGGCAATAACTAAGAAGAAAGGCAAAAGGAGGATTAGAAGCCCCAGACAGACAATAATATCAAACAGACGCTTTATCATCAGATAATACTACTCATAATGAGAATTTACAAAGAATATTTCCCCTTTTTCACGTTGTTTCTCAAGCCAGAGATAATTGCTGAACAAGGCATCACGATAATCATTAATAACACCGTTTCTTATTGCATCGCGAATCTCTATGATACCATCTTGAATTGTCTTTTCACATCTGAAGTTTAAGACTTTTTTGATCTTATCAAAGCTAACTCTATAGTTACGCTTATCTGTTATATCTGTCTTCCGCTCAATTTTAGCGGAAGGGACAAGTTCTGAAATTATCTTTCCGATATCATTTATCTGGCAGTTAAGAGAGTTATCACCGACATTGAAAATTTGATGTTCCACTTTTTCTAAAGGAGACTCGAGACACATAATAAAAGCCTTTGCCACGTCATCGACATGGACAAACGGTCTCCACTGATAGCCACCGAAAATACTGATTTCTTCTCCCTGAGCTGCCTTAGCTGCAAGAAGATTTATGACCAGATCAAATCTAGGTCTATGTGAAAGACCAAAAACAGTAGCCATTCGGAATATTGTTGGCGACAAATTTCCATTGCCTTCTAATAAAACCCTTTCAGAATCAACCTTCGACCTGGCATAAAGAGAAAGTGGATTGAGAGGGGAAGTTTCATCCAGGATACCATCACCAGCACCATACACGCTACATGTGGAGGCAAAGAGAAATCTCTTAATACCGAAACCCGCACATACCCCTTTGATCATCCTTGTAGCAGCAGAATTAACCTCTCTTGTGAATTGCGGATCAAGCTCACATGCTGTGTCTCCTACAATTCCCCCGAGATGAATAATAGCATCTACACCTTTTGCTGCATGAACAACAGTATCAACATGCCTGAAATCTCCTACAATAAGCTCAAAATCTGGGTTATCGTAGAGGTCCATTAGAGATTCGCCACCATAAATCAGTGAATCTAGCACTTTAACTTTGTAGCCTTTGTCGAGCAACTTCCTTACCATAACAGAGCCAATATACCCTGCCCCACCAATAACCAGAACTTTTTCGGGTGTGCAAGATTGTGTAGAAACAGACCGAATACCAGGAATCAGGCTTATACTAACACCGGTGCCTTCTGTTAGCTTCGATATTTCTTTTACCTTGCTTTCTGATGATGAATTTAAGGCTATCAATATCTCATCAGGATGAAATCGCCTGATAATTGAAGGTATATCTTTGCATGAGCCTAATACTTCGATACCATGCACGCTTTTACCATGATTTTGCTGGTCATCATCTATAAAACCTATTGGATTATAATGTTTTTTTCGATCACTTCGTATTTCTCTGAGAGCATTTTGCCCGGTTGAACCAGAACCAACAATCAAAATTCGTGTCTCTGGTCCAGAAGCATAAGTCCGATATTCATGGTATATCCTGCTTGAGAATTTTGTCAATCCAATTAATATCAAATTAAGTGCCCAATCAATAGCTATTACAGCCCTTGAGTAAAAGAACTGCCTGAATATGAACATTATGACAATGAAAATAGCAGACCCAAGTGTAACAGCTTTTAGTATATTTATAAACTCACCAACACTTGCATATCGCCATAAGGGCTTATATAGTTTAAATATCAAAAATGTGCTGATACGAACTATAGTTACAACAAGTATAATTAGCCACATCATATCGCGATATTCTTTCATCAATATAGCCTGGTGTTCACTTGAATATAGGAGTGCACCACGAATGATATAAGCCATATATGTGGCAATGTTAACCAAAAAAACATCTAACAACACATAACCAGCGCGTTTAAGCTGTATTTTTGCTGTCATTTTCTCTCCATCTAATAAGGACTATTGTTGTGTCCTGTTATGCTTTGATATATTTCGTTCAAATTGTTAACAATGAACCTCCAGTTGTATTTTTCCTCAACCAGCTTTCTTGCATTACAAGCTAAATCAAATCTTAAATCTTTATCTTTAAGAAGCCTTATAACCTCCTTGGCAAAAGATTCTACATTATCGGCAATTATAATATCTCTCCCAGCAACAGCATCCACAATCGCTGTTGCTCCCATAGATGTTGTAACAATTGGCACTCCCATAGCCATAGCTTCAAGTATTTTTGCTTGCATCCCCGAACCCGATCTAAGCGGGCATACAAAGACTGCGGATTTATCAAAATATGGTCTGACATCTTCAACGTGTCCAGTAACAACTATATCACCATTAGTCATAAGCCTTTTTATACTTTCTGGCGGGTAATTTCCTACAACATAAAATTTTACGTTGGGAATAGCAGATTTGATAATTGGGTATATTTTGTTATAAAAAAACAAAACAGCATCTTTGTTTGGAAAATATTTAATTGTGCCAGTAAAAAGAATATTTAATTCTTGCTCTTCACCTCTATTGGACTGATAGTAATCCAGATCAACACCCATAGGCACTACAGATATGGGCAGGTTAACGTTTTCGGACAAAAGGCATTCTTTATCTAAGGGTGATACCATAGTTACCCTATCAAACCACTCAGCAACCTTTGTTTCATAAATTTTCACTCTATTAGCTTCGACTTTGAGCAATGGCCAGGATAGGCTCCTATCAAGCCTTGACCGCCTGCTCAAATTAAGCCAATAAGAATCTGCACAATCAAGAACCTTATGTTTATTTGTATATTTGATGATGTATTGAGCCATACGAAAAAATTGAGCATGTATGATTTCAAAATTATCTTTTTTAATTACCTCATCAACTTTATTCTGCATCTCATGAGAACGCCAATACGATATTTGAAGTGGTTCTGAAAAAGATGAATAAATAACACAATTCCTATAAGCCTCAAATTTGCTAAATTTAACTGTTAAGACACGCTCACAAAAGTCATTAAGTTTCTTTATATCTTCATTCTTATTATCTGAATGTATAAAAGATACTAAGGTGATCGAGTGATCCCTAGACAAGTGTTTAAGAATATTATAGGTTCTAATCTTGTCACCACTATGTGGCGGATAAGGAAATCGTAAGCTAAGATAAAGAATTTTCATGAGCTTAAAATATCCGATTATTTATCCTTATTTCATACCCTTGCTATTGTTTTATCTTCAGAACTAAAATTTCTGAATAATTAACTCTATTTTAACATAAGTGTATTATATAAAGCAAGATATTTGAATAATTTTTTTATCAGATTGCCAATATTTTATTAAATAATATACAAATAATTCCTGTTGATTCAAAGTTTTTACTTGTATATAATTCTTACATATCCAATTGAAAGAATTTATGAAAGGAAGATCGCTATGCGGAAAGTTAAAATAGGAAATATTTCAGTTTCTGGTCTTTGTATCGGTGGTAACCCATTTAGTGGATTTTCTCATCAGACCCAGGAACGAAGTAAAGAGATGACCGAATATTATACTCCAGAACGTATAAAGGAAACGTTACATCTAGCGGAAGCAAATGGAATTAATACATTATTTGCCCGAACAGATAAACATATATTCGGAATTATTGAGGACTATTGGAATGAAGGAGGAAAAATTCAATGGTTTGCACAGGTCTGTGTCGATGGTGATGATCCAGATTCATGGAAAAAATGGTTGAAATCCGCTGTTAAATTAGGTGCCTGTGCAACTTATATTCATGGAGGTGTGGTTGATCATTGGTATTCCAATAAACAGTTTAATAATTTTAGAGAAGCGCTTAACATGATGCGTGAGCTAGGTGTAACAGCAGGATTTGCAGGGCATAAGCCATCCGCACATGAATGGATACGAGATAATTTAGATCCAGATTTTCAAATGTGTAGTTATTATAATCCAACTGATCGCTCTAAAAGTCCACATCATATTGATAAAGACGAAAAATGGAACGATGAAGACCGTGAGATCATGTTGAAAGTCATCTCTACTATACCTAAGCCTGTGGTTCATTATAAAGTCTTTGCTGGAGGTAATAAATCTATCATAGAATCATTTGAGATTATGGGAAAATTTATGCGAGATTCAGATATAGCTTGTGTCGGCTTTTTCCTGAAAGATGATCCAGATATGATAAAGAAAGATATAATGCTATTCGAAAAATATGTTGATAAATGCAATATGAATTAAAATATTATCTATGTGGGTAAGAAAACGATCATTGACTAAAATGCAAAGTAATAATAAAATTATTTGATTATAGGCTTATAATTTATAAACAAATATGGAGGAATATAATGGACAATATAAAACTTGTGCTATTAAGGCATGGAGAAAGTATCTGGAACAAAGAAAATAGGTTTACGGGATGGACAGATGTTGACCTATCAGAAAAAGGAATTCAAGAAGCAAAATCCGCAGGTCAAACTCTAAAGAAAGAGAATTTTGTTTTTGATGTTGCTTATACTTCCGTCTTAAAAAGGGCGATAAGAACTTTATGGATCACTTTAGATGAAATGGACCTAATGTGGATACCAGTCCAATTATCATGGAGGCTCAATGAAAGACATTATGGAGCTTTACAAGGATTAAATAAATCAGAAATGGCTGAAAAATATGGAGAAGAACAGGTTTTGATCTGGCGAAGAAGTTATGATATACCTCCACCTGCATTGAGTAAAGATGATGAGCGATATCCAGGTTTTGATCCAAGATATAAAGAACTAAAAGAAAACGAAATTCCATTGACTGAGAGTTTAAAAGACACAGTTGCGCGTTTTTTGCCATATTGGCACGAAGTCATAGCACCAATGGTAAAGTCAGGTAAAAGAGTTCTTATATCTGCTCATGGCAATAGTCTTAGGGCGCTTGTAAAATATCTTGATAATGTATCAGATAGCGATATAGTTAGTCTAAATATCCCAACAGGTATTCCTTTAGTTTATGAGCTTGATCATGAATTAAAACCAATAAAGCATTATTATCTTGGTGATCCAGAAAAAGTCCAGGCAGCAATGAAATCAGTTGCTGATCAAGGCAAAGCTAAAAAAAGCTAAAAATTTCATGATATCATCACTTTATTTGTATAATTGTATAACATGCTTTAATATGCTACATAAGATTAATTTCCAGAGATAATTAATTCATTTGAAGTATTATTGTGTTGCATTTTGATCATTAAACTCTTATTGCATAAAGTGGCATATTTTTTTCTAAACCATCCAAGATATAGATATAATGCCATTTTTACTGGCTAAAATAAATTTAGCAAAATTGGCACGATATTAGTATAACATTAGTTTGATATAAGATTGGGTTTGTATCCACTTTATACATCGGGGATTAATTAATCAAGAGAGTGGATACAAACAATTATGCATTATTTATATCTTATGTTATGTTAAACTTCAACTAATATAAAATCTTTAATGGGGGTACTCAAGAACGGTTTTATTATAAGGATGAGTGAAATGATCAAAAAAGCAATAACAATATCAATCTTAATAATTTTTTATTTTATTTTTTATGTTAATGACTTATATTCTCAACCCCCACCTATACCTTGCATTATATTAGCAATAGCAGGACCAAATGGTGGTATATCTCCTTCAGGAAAGGTGCAATTATTACCAGGATCAAGTCAAACATTCATAATAAAGCCCGATAAAGGTTATCATATAAAACAACTAGAAGTTGATAAAAAAATAGTCGAGCCCACGTATTCTTATACATTTGAGAATGTAGAATCAGGTTCAATACATATTATAAATGTGACATTTGAGATCAATAAATACAAAATAACTCCAAAATATACAGGCAAAGGGTCAATTATTCCAGCAGAAAACATATTAGTAACCCATGGAGAAAGCCAAAAATTTGAGATAATACCTGCTGAACATTATCATATATATGATGTATTGGTTAATAAAAAATCTATCGGTCCGGTATCCGAATATATATTTGAGTCAGTTGAATCAGATAATGAAATTCATGCGATATTTGAAATTGATAGTTATAATATAACGATAAAAGGCAGTGATTATGGCGTTATTTTGCCCGAGTTTGACTCATATTCTGGACAATATATCTCACCACCTGCTGATGAATACACAAACTTGAAGGTAAATTACGATGAAAGTCTTAAACTCGTAATTATTCCCAAAACAGGTTACCATATCTCAGAAGTAATCATTGATGGTAAATCTATGGGAAAAATAACAGAATATATTTTCTCAAATGTAAAGTCTGATCATACAATATCAGTGAGGTTTAGTATAAACCGATATTCTATAAAAGCAAATCCAGGAGAAAATGGCACTATAATACCAACAGGCGAAATTTCTGTTCCCCATGGTTCAGATCAGAAATTTACGATTATTCCTAACAAAAATTTTCGCATAGCAGACGTAGTTGTAGATGGTATTTCAGTGGGAGCAAAAGAGGAATTCATATTTAAAAATGTAACTACAGAACATACAATATCCGCAATATTTGAACAAAATGTTCATTTCATTAATGCTAGTACTGAAAAATTTGGTAGTATATCTCCTTCGGGTAGAGTTCAAGTAAAACATTCCGCAGATCAAACTTTTAAGATAACTCCCAATACAGGCTATCACATAAATGATGTTATTGTAGATGGTAAATCAATTGGTGCAGTACCAGAGTATACGTTCAAAAAAGTTACCTCCGATCATACTATATCCGCAGTCTTTTCAATAAATACTTATACGATAAAAACAATGACAGATGAAAATGGAAGTATTAAACCGTCTGGAAATGTTAGTGTTAAACATGGATCAAGCCAGGAATTTACATTTTTACCAAATGAAGGATATCAAGTAGCCAATATAGTTGTTGATGGTAAATCTATGGAAAATATGATGAGTTATACTTTTTCTAATGTAACATCAGATCACTCTATTTCTGTAACTTTCAAGCCAAATAGTTATGTAATAATTGCGAGAGCGGAGAAAAATGGCACTATAACACCATCAGGGGCTGTAGAAGTTATTTTTGGTTCAAGCCAGACGTTCACTATAAAAGCAGATGCTGGTTACCGTATATCGGATGTAATAGTGGATGGTATTTCTCAAGGTGCTTTGAATACATACACATTTAGCAATGTAAAATCAATTCATACAATATCCGTAAAATTTGCTGAAGGCTGTTTGCTGGGTGATGTGAACGGAGATGGTAAAATAGGGTCTGATGATGCAATTATTGCACTGCAAATAGCGGTAGGAGCGATCAATCCGACTCCACAACAGCTCTGTTCCGCTGATATGAATAACGATGGCAAGGTAAATTCAAATGATGTTATTATGATAATCCGAAAATCCGCAGGATTATCTGCACCTGCTAAATTGCCTCAGTATTCTGAACTAATGCAAAATTTTCCTAATCCTTTCAACCCAGAAACCTGGATACCATATCAAATAGATGAACCTGCAAAAGTTATAATAAGGATTTATAATAACACAGGAAAACTTATAAGAGAACTTGATCTGGGATACAAGTTGCCTGGAATTTACAAAACCCGCAGTGAATCAGCATATTGGGACGGTAAAGATGAGTTTGGAGAATATTCTGCAAGTGGAGTTTATTACTACAGTATACAAGCAGATCGGTTCCATGCAACAAAAAAAATGGTAATAATGAAATGAAATTTTCTTATTTAAGCAATAGAGTTCTATCAGAAATTGATTTTATTCTCTCTCAGGTTGAAGAACAATCAGTTATTCAATTATGTGAAAAGATAATCTCTTCAGAAAGAATATTTTTAGCCGGTATAGGACGTTCAGGTTTAGTCGCTCGTTCGTTTGCTATGCGACTTATGCATGCTGGATTTGTTGTTCATGTAGTCGGTGATGTGACAACGCCTTCTATCGGTGAAAAGGATCTTCTGATTGTTATTTCTGGTTCCGGTGAAACTCAGATTATTAAATATATTGCGGAAAAGGCAAAGAGTTTTGGAGCCAATATTCTTCTAGTAACATCCAATCCCCAAAAATCTAGCATAGGTGAAATTTCTGATCTAAGTATTGTCTTACCAAAGTCCAACCAACCAATATTGCCTCTAAAATCAGCCTTTGAAATATCTGCATTTATTTTTTTAGATATTGTTGTGATGATGATAATGGAAAATAAATGCCTGACAGAATCACAAATGATGAAAAGACATAGTAATTTGGAATAATAATGTTCTGAATGTCATTGGGATGTAAGTTTTATAACATTTGTTCTTTTATACCATTTCTATAAGCTGTTTATGCAAAAATATAGCATAGTAATCTGGATATGGATTATGCATGTAGAAATATTATGAACTGTCATTTTTAAACAGAACATAATAAAGACAAAACACGGAGGCACAGAGACATGGAGATATTTAATTATATTTTTAATCACGATTGTCACGAATTATTAACCACGAATGACACGAGTAGCGTTGCACTATGAAAAAGTTACATATTGCAAAATTGACAAAAATTCGGACTGTTCGTGTCCTACGTGATACTTTATTCGTACAATTCGTGTTTATTATCATGAATTATACGAAAAGTGGATGTTTGTAGTAGCTCAATTTATTGAGCGTTTATTAATTAACGCCCGATAAATCGGGCTACTACAAACTCAATATAACATTTGTCTTATTTGTGTAATTTGTGATTAATTTTTTCTCCGTGCCTCCGTGTCTCTGTGTTTTTATAAAAACCTGATTATATGTTTACAAATGCACATTCAATTGAAAGAAATGGTATTACCATAAAAAATATCACGAATAAAACGAATGGCACAAAAATTTTTAATTCGTTTGTTGCCTGGAATTTGTAAACGAAAACTTTATGCCTGGTTCTTGTGATTATATCTTTCTTATGTATAAGCGATTTCCTAAAGTATGTTTTCTTGTATTTGGATATAGGGAACAAGCTAGTCAGTATGTTACCTACCTGCTATTCAATGTATAATGTAGCCTTTTTTGCTCAGAAAGTGTTTTTCCAGTTTCAGGGTCAATAGCCATATATCCTCCATTTATGGGCATCGTAATAACACTGCCCGGAGCGACGCCAGAGCCTTGTAAATGAGGAGCATCAAGTATACCCATTTTCACAGCTTTAACTAATGCATCAGGATCTATTAACGGATCCTTATCATCATTACCAAGATGTTTTATAGCATCTATTATCAGGTTAGCTTCTTTAATAAGCTGGGTTTTGCGTTTCCGAATTAAAGGATCATATTCAATATCTGGAAGATCATATTTAGCAAGATTGATAGCACCTCTGACCATCGAACAACTCTCTATTATCTCTTTCGCAGTTGCAGCATGATCTGCTTCACAATATCCAACTACGTGCACAATATGTGGCTTAAGTGACATTCCGATAGTAACAGATGACAAAAGTTGACCTTTTGCAGTTTCAGAATTGCATGAAAGGCTTCTTAAACCTGTGCGGATTTGGCGAAATGAAGTAAATTTTTCATCATGAAGTCCTTCTATCATCTCAATCTTGGCAAGCATTTTGGCTAGATCCATCTTTGGAGTCATATCTGGTGGAGTATTTAGCATATATTGAGATACATAATAGCGCACACCCATAGCTTTAGCATTGTAAGCTGCAAGATAAGCAGTAGCTACTGCAACAGCATCATGGGCATCTCGCAAGCTCCATTGATGCGAATCATTTACTTCCAACGGTCTCCCATGTTCAGCATACCAACGCATCGTTGATTGATTTTCAATTATAGCATCAAGAAGTGGACGGTTTGATCTTTTATCCAGCTCACTATACCAGAATAATGGAACGGCTCCCCATGCTATATTAATAGTTTCTGCGCTCATCTCTGCCCACTTGATGAGGTCGCGAGTTCCTGCATAACATCGCACTAATGGATAATTACCACATCTGGTTGCTATATAAATAGCTCGCATATCGCCAGGGCTTCTGACTGGCACACCACCTGCCCCATGACCTTCATCTGGCATCTCCTCAGGGCGAAAAAAATATTCCTGTGCATTTTGGTCTGGAGCAATACTTAATATATCCAGCTCTCCGGATAGAGCTATTTCGTGTGCATTGTCCACCGTTTTTTGAACTGTCTCAAGCCCTAAATGATGTCTTAGCAAGGGGAAAGGTTGACTTTGCATTATACGTTCAACAAGTGTTTGAGGATATTTTTTATCATTAAAAGATGAATTCTTGTAAGTAGAAGGTTCTTCCTTCAAATATCCTATAACAGTTTCTAACGGTTCCTGTCCAGAAAAAACCTTTTCAAATATACCGGTATCCTCAGCTATTTTTGCTACAGGAGGAGTCCCACCAAAAACAAACCTAACATTAGATATATTATGATTAGATAGCTCTTGCTTAAGTTCGTTAAGGAGACTATAAGCTGTTTGTGGAGTTAACCTATAGCTAATTGCTGCTATATCAGGTTTATATTCCTGTAAGGCATTGATAAATTTCTTTACCGATACAGAAGGTCCAAGAAAAATAGTTGAATAGCCTAGTTGTTCTGCTAATCTCAGGAAATTTATTGTTCCTGCTACATGTATACACTCTCCAAGGCATGCTCCCATAATAATCTTTTTGTTTCTCATGTTATTTTTCCCTCCTCAACCAGCCTGCGAATCTGCTGAACAGAAAGCCCGGCTAGTCCTAGATGTGCTGATGTTCTGCCAATAGCCCAATAATCTCGTTTATGCAGAATATTAGCCAGATGTATAATAGCCTTTATGGTAGGGACAGGCACTCCGAGTTGATCTCCCAAAGATGCTATCGGAACAAGACTTGTAGGCACTTCCTCGGTTATATAACGATGGTCAATGGTATTTGGAGCTCTAACACCTGAATAACCGATATTTGCTTGCATAGCACTATAAAGATCATTTCCAGCAGCCCCGTAAGCCAAGTATAGCCATTCCCTTGCAGTAGCTACTTTAATGCCGATAGCGTCAGCTACTGCGACGCGTTCAGCATCTATTGCTTCAAGGACCCTGGCTACCGAAGGACTGGCTCCTTCATGGTAATAATCAAAATCTCCATGCCTTTCTTCTATCCATGCGGTATTAAGTATAGTCAAAGCCGGGTGAAATACTGATCCAACATTGCTCAAACTTGTCTTTAATACATTATCACCCGGTGCGAATTGGGGCAATACCTTTCTTACAACATTTAAGACATCGGGTATATGATATGCTGGTAAAGTTGCTACTGGAACAGAATTTTTTATTGCAAAGATCTTTACCTGTGCTGGATTGGTTATCCTGCATGCATAAAGTAATGTTTCCGCTTCAGCAATAAAAGGATAAGCTTTTATACCTATCTGACGAAGGACTTCGGAAAATTCTAATGCACCTCCTGTTCTGCCAGGATTCAGTATCACGATCTGACCATCAGCAAGGTATGGTCCCAGGAGATTAGCCATTGTTCTATGTGCTGTTGCTGGAACTACTATCATTATTAAGTCCATCTTATCTACCGCTTCCTGAGGGTCCGATGTTATAGTATTCAATTTAGCAAATCCATTCAATTCCCCAGTTACACTTATACCACCATTCATCTTTACTGCCATCAGGCGTTCAGGGCTTCTGTTAAAAAGATTTACTTTACAGCCAAGCAAAGATAAATGAGCGGCCATAGCTAGACCACCATTACCAGCACCAGCAACACACACTGATGGCAATCCTTCCGGTGGCTCTATTTCACCCATAACGCTTTCCTCTTTCTTTATATACTCCAGAATACCTGTTTTAGTATCTGTAGAAAGAAGGTTATCTACGAAGTCAACAGTATTGAGCAAATGACTGATTCTTGCAAGGATTCTTAAATGTAGACCAGCTGAAGCTACAGGTCCTAATAACAGGAAGATCAGGTGAACTAGTTTTCTATCTGGAGAACCAAAATCTATACCTTCTTTGCTTTTGCCTATAGCTATCATTGTTTGAAGTATTGCTGAGGAACAAGCATGTGGTATAGCAACTCCACTTCCGATCCCTGTGGTTCCTGTGTTTTCACGATCAGTCAAACTTGCTAATATATCATTTTTATTGCTGTTTAATCTCCCTGAACTAACAAGAGCAGAAAGCAGTTCATCAATTGCTTGTAGTTTTGTCTTAGAAGATAGTTCAGTTATTATTGCATTCTCTATAATTAACTCATTTATCTGCATTGACCTTCACCTCCCAAGATTTTTCCTGTATTAATTCTTTATACCATTAAAAAAATAATTATTCATTACAATCATAATTTATTATAAAATCCCTCTAAATCTCCCTTTTGATTGTAGGGGCGAACGGCCGTTCGCCCCTACATTTCGCCTTTTTCAAATGGGGTTGGGAAATTGTATAAACAATTTT
>FWPV01008207.1_pt1 | contig 18383 bp, 20 predicted proteins | sample 2228371 | NCBI WGS metagenome assembly FWPV01 (sample SAMEA103939776, study PRJEB20133) | metagenome
AAAAAATACATTATATTATTCTATATTTTATTCTCGCTCCGATAGCTGCGGTTTGTCTCTGGTGGCCTTTTTGGAAAGATCCTTTGGCTAAATTGTTAGAACTGCCGTATTTTTATTCCCACAACACCTTAAATATGCCAATTCTTTTTTTGGGCAAGAGATATTTTTCTGGGGTAAACGTTCCCTGGATATATCCTTATATTTATATTATAGTTACCACCCCTTTGCCTATTTTCTTTTCTTTTTGCTTTGGTTTAATTGTTTGTTTTTACCAAGCGATAAAAAAAGATAGTAAAATAGCAACACTTTTGCTTTTATGGTTTTTTCTGCCGCTTTTGCGATACTTTAGTCCAAAAACAGGAGCTATTGATGGGATGAGGCATTTTTTGGAAGTAATTTATCCTATTTGTATGATAGCAAGTATTGGCGCCGTTTTTTTGATTTGGCAAATGAGAAAATGGTTTCATCACTGGGTAATTTATTTAGCAATAATTGTTGTTAGCACGAGTCTGATTGGAAATATAATTCATTTTCATCCCTACCAAACAAGTTTTTACAACTTGTTTATCGGCGGCCTAAAAGGAGCCTGGCATCAGTTTGATATAGATTTCTGGGGATCTCCGCAAAAACAAGCAATGCAGTGGTTGAATAAAAATGCCGCACAAAACGCAAAAATACATATTTTGATGGCTCAAAGTACGGCCGCAGTTTATCTTAGGAGCGATTTATTAAGTTTGGTTAATAAATTTGATATTGAAAGAAGCGATTATGTGGTAATTTTAAATAAAGAATCTTTTTTATCTGCTTTAAATATAAAAAAATATTTAGACTCGGCTATAAAAGAAAACAAAATAGTGTATCAAAAAACAATTGATAAAGTGCCGATATTCTGGATAGTTAAAAATTAAAAAATATTTTTATTAAAAAAAAGAAATAATCAATTAAAGTTTTTGTTTTTGACATTTTGCTTTTACCCCAGTTGCGTGGAATATAAGTTATAGGAACCTCTCTAATAGTAAAATTATATTTTTGCGCCAAAAGTATTAGTTCAATATAAGAAGGATAACCTCTTTCTTTAAGTTTGTCTCTTATTTTTAAAATTACTTTCTTATTAATTAATCGGTAACCCGAACTTTTATCAGCAATCCTAAGGTTTAGAATTTTATTTATCAATTTATTGATTAGACCGCTGGCAATTTTTTTCCATCTTCTTTTTTCAAAAGATTTTCCTCCAGCGATAAAACGTGAGCCAATGATAATATCGGCTTTTGTCTTTTTCCATAGTTTTATAAACTTTGGCAATTCTTCTGGTCGATGATTAAGATCTGCATCTAAGGTAAGAATATGAGTATAATTGCTCTTAATATTTTCAAAACCTATTCGGTAAGCCTTGCCGATTCCTAAAGCATAAGGAAAATAAAGATAATCAATTTTCTGATATTTTAAAGCAAGCCTTTTTATTAGTTTCAGATTGTTTTCTGCTCCTTGAAGAATAAAAAAAATTTTAAAATCTATTTTTTCTCTTTTTAGACTAGTTACCAGCCGTTGGCAGAGTTCAGCTAAATTTCCTTCTTCATTATATGCTGGAATTACGCAGAAAATTTTCATAAATTGAATAAATTCATTAGTTATTTTCCTTAGTTTTTGATAATATATGCTTTATAGTTTTTCTGCAATAAATAAAAAAATGAAAATTGGGATGATTTCATATTGGTCTTGTCCATACGCGCGTTTAGGCACTATCCATGCTGGAGGAATGAATATTTATCTTCAGTATTTATTAGATAATTTAGGCAATTTAGGACATAGAGTAGATTTATTTACTAGAGATCATCAATTCAGAGATAAAAAAGTAACAAGATTTGGTTCATTTTCAAATATAATTCATTTTTCTAGTAAATCTGATGATTTGTACCAAGATACAAAATATTTTGCCAACCAAATTCTAGAATATATCGATAAAAATTCAATTAAATATGACATTATTCATTCTCACTATTTTTTTTCTGGTTTAGTGGGGGTTGAATTACAAAAAAAAATAGGTTGTCCTCATGCTACAACTTATCATTCATTAGCCGCCTCTAAAGATAAATATGCCGGTATCAAAGATAATAAAAGAAAAAAAGCGGAAAAATTTATTGCTCAAAAAGCTTCAGCAATAATAGTTTCAACAAAATTTGAGAAAAAAGAAATTTTGGTTGAAAATATGACAATAGACAAAAATAAAATTTTTATTGTCCGACCGGGAGTCGATCATAAAATATTTAAAAAATACGGCCAGATATTTTCTAGAAGAAAACTTCATTTATCTTTAGTGAAAAAGATTATTTTATTTGTGGGCAGAATCGATCCTGTTAAGGGAATTAGTTATCTGCTTGAGGCTGTTTCTGTCTTATGTAGCAAATATTCATCTTTTAGCGACAATTTTCAAGTAATATTAATTGGAGGAGATATCGGCAGTTCTCAATTTTGGAAAATGCCGGAAGTAAAGAAAATTCAGAAGATAATTTTGGAGAAAAAACTGCAGTGCTGTGTGCATTTTGTTGGGAGCAAATCATATAAAGTATTGCCTTATTATTACAGTGCGGCAGATGTTGTTGTGATGCCTTCGGTATATGAATCTTTTGGTCTGGTAGTATTGGAAGCTATGGCTTGTGGTAGTAGTGTAATTGCGGCAAAAGTCGGCGGATTAAAATACATTATTAAAGACAAATTTTCCGGCAGATTATTTGACTCCGGAAATATCAATCAGTTGAGTGCAATTTTGTGGGATCTTTTGCAAGATAAAAAACAAAGAAAGGCTTTAGGCGAGAAAGCTATATCGGTTAGTCGTCATTTTAACTGGGCAAAACATGCCAAAGAAATTTCTTCCATTTACAAAATCTTAATATGAGAAAGACGACGATTTTTTTGATGCGACATGGCGAGGTGTTTAATCCAAAAAAAATTCTTTATGGCAGGTTGCCCAGATTTTTTCTTTCGCAAAAAGGTCAAATAGAAGTAAAAGAAAGCGTAAATAGGTTAATGCATTATGGCATAAATCATATTTACAGCAGTCCGTTGCTCCGTTGCCGTCAGTCAGCCCAGATAGCCGCTAAATTATTGAGATTAAATCCAAAAATATCAATATTACTTAATGAGGATAAACTTATCCATCAGGGGATGAGTATTGTAGAATATAAAAAGAAATTTCAGCCTTATATTTACCAGAAAAAGTATTTGAATCTAGGACAAGAGAGTATAGAACAGATTAGAAGAAGAATGATAAAGTTTATCAGACGTGTTGTTAAAAGGCATGAAGGAGAGAAAATATTGGTTATCTCTCATGGAGATCCGATATTAATACTAAAGACCACTTTAGATGAAATTCCGTTTACATGGAAATATAAGAAAGAAAATTATCTCAATACCGGACAATGGATCAGGATAGAGTGTGACAATAAATTAATAGATAAAATTTATGAAAAATATTATTAGGACATTACTAGTTTTATTAAAAAAGCAGAAGAATCATTTCTTTTATATAGGTTTTTTCTTAGGGGGAATTTTTATTCTTTTAAGTTATATAGTTTATAAAGATGTATTTAGAGATATCGATTATGAAATAATGATTGGTTTACAAAATTTAATTCATCGAAACTTTGATTTACCTTTTTCTTATATCACTTTAATAGGATCAACAGAGATCATAACACTTCTAATAGGTTTTATTTTTTTTATTGTTTATTTGATATATAGAAAATTATTTTGGGGAATTTGGATATATTTTATGCTATTTATTGTTGAGCTGATCGGAAAGATATTTATTTTTCATCCTGATCCGCCATCTTTTTTAAATCGCGTCGAACTAGATTTTGCTTTTCCCAGCAGTGGCGTCATCCATACCGGCTCTTCATATCCATCAGGACATATGTCTAGGAGCACTTTTTTGGTATTGATTGTTATTTTTCTATTGCTTAGGAGCAATATAAATCGTAGTCGGAAAATCATTTACTTTTTTATTGCCTTATTTTCTTTAATTATTATTTTTATTAGCAGAATATATCTTGGTGAGCATTGGTTTTCCGATGTATTAGGAGGAATTATTTTAGGATTTTCTGCCTCTTTTTTTGCCATTAGCTATTGGTAAAATATGGACGATATAATTAGCAAACAACTACAAAGATATTTAAAACTATATTTGGAGATGGATATCATGGGAAAAATTATTAATTGCCCATATTGGTCAAATAAAATAAAAAACAACCAAGTTTTACTGCGGGGTTTTTTAAATGGAAAAGGTAATCCAGAAAAAATCAAAGAAAAACTGATAGAGAGGATAAAAAAGAGCAATATTGCTTCAGAAATGTTGTCGATAAAATTTATAAACAAATTTGCCAAAAGAGAAAGAATTGGAATAGATTGTTCAGGATTGGCATATCGCCTATTGGATAAATTAGTGAAATTGCATTATCGGAATTGTTCATTTTCCTCGCTAGATAATATTTTTAAGCAAGGAATAAATAAGGTCAATGCAGATTTACTTTGTCAATTTCCTTATTCAATAAAAATTGAACACTTAAAAGATATTCAAATTGGAGATTTAATAAGAATGATGGGCGGTGGTCATGTTGCGGTTATCGTTAGCATTGAAAAAGATCAAATCGCCTATATTCATTCATCACATCTAAGCGAAATTCAAGGAGTTCATTTATCTAAAATAATAATAATAGACCAAAAAAAATCACTTAAAGATCAAAGATGGATAGAAAAAACAAAATCAGGAGACAATTTTGGCGCTAAATATTTTAAAAAAGAAAAAGGCGATGGCATCTTTCGTCTTAGAATATTTTCCTAGTTATGGAAGATTTTTTTAAATCTCTAGACAATAAATCGATTCATATTATTGGCGTGACGGGAGCAGAAGGAAGTAATATTTTGCGCATGTTGTGTAAAAAAAATATTTTCCGAATTACTGCTCATGATTTTTTGCAGGAATCGAGCGTTGAGAAAAGTTTTAAGTTATGGCATAGAGGTTTAACTAAGGATCAGAGAGAAAATTGTTACAGAGAATTTTTGTCTGATTTAAAGAAAGTCAAATTTTATTCTAAAGAAAACTATTTAAAAGAAATAGAAACAGCAGATATTATCTTTGTACCTCAATCGTGGAGATTGTATCCTTTTCAAAATAGAAAATTATTTCAGTTAGATAAAACTATTCCATTTTATTCTTTGACTAGGGTTTATCTCGATTTTTCTCCCGCCACTATTATCGCAGTTACCGGTACTGTGGGAAAAGGAAGCGTGGCTAATAGTATTTTTCAAATTTTAAATAATCTAGACAAGAGAGTATTTTTTGCCGGTAACGAAACTTGGTGTCAGCAGGTAGCTGATAAACTAGAAGAGATGAGCAAAAATGATTATTTAGTTTTAGAAATATCTCATCGTCAACTGTTGGATGGGTTTAATAAATCTCCCCATATTGTAGTGATAACAAATATTTATCCTAACCATTTGGACGAAGTCAGCTGGGAAAATTATAAGTTATTAAAATTATCCTTATTAAATAAACAGCAGAGAGAGGATTTGGCTATTCTTAATTATGATAATTTAGAATTAAGAGAGATAAATCAATGTATTAAATCTAAAATTCAATATTTTAGTGAAAAAGATAAAATAATGAATACAAAAAATATACAAAAATATTATTATCAAATTTTGAATATAAAAAATACTCAATTATCAATCAATAACATTGCAGCTCTTAGTGTTATCGATTCTCTTCATCTTAACTTTCTAAAGGCTCTTTCGATAATAAACAATATTAGACCACTACCAGCAAGGTTAGAAAAAATTGCTACTATAAAAGGAATAGAGATATTTAACGATATAAAAAGCACTACTCCTTGGGCTACTATTTCTGCTGTAAATCAAATAAAAAATCAAAAAATATTAATTTGCGGAGGAGATACAAAAGGCATAGACTATCAAAAATTTTGGTCAATAATAAAAAATAAAGTAAAATTTTCGATTTTGCTTAAAAGTCAATTAAGTGATTTAGTAAAAAATGAATTGCCAAAAAGCAAATATCTGATCACCGACAAATTGGATAAAGCAATTAATAAAGCCTTGCAAAAAGGAGAAAAAGGAGATGTAATTCTTATCTCTCCAGCGGCTGCTTTTTTTTACTCAAAATATGTAAAAAATAAATCTTCGATTAAAAAAATAATTACTTCTCTTCTTCCAAAGCAGCAAGAGTAATAGGGTTTACAGAGACGACTTCAGATTCAGTTCCACAAGCATTACATTCAATGATTTCTCCCGCAGTAATATTTTTTTCAATGATTATTGGATTGTCGCACTCTGGACAGGGATAAGTTGATTTAGTTTTACTTTGAATACTTTTATTCACAAGTTATAATTAAATCATATTTAACATGAATAAGCAACTGAAAAATGGAATTTGGAAGTTTGCAGAAAAACTCCCCATAATTCCTACAAAATACCAATTATCTTTGTCGGAGGGGAATACTTCTTTAAAAAAGATTAACAATGTTTATTTTAAATGTGAATATGAAAATCCTACCGGATCTGTAAAAGACAGAGGCATGGCTTATCATATTTCAGTTCTTTATCAAAAAAAAATTAGAAAAGCTGTGATATCTTCATCTGGCAATGCAGCCATTTCTGCAGCTGCCTTTTGTAAATTAGCAGGAATAGAGCTAACTGTGTTTGTTTCTCCTAAAATAAATAAAAAAAAATTAGCTAAACTTACTGCATTCAACTGTAAAATAATAAAAAATAATAAGCCGGTCAGCAGCGCCTTTTTATATGCAAAAAATAATTCTATTTATAATTTAAGATCTTCGATTAGTTTCGAAGCAACAGTCGGGTATCAAACGATTGCTTATGAGCTTGTAAGGCAATTGCCAAAAATAGATGCAGTTTTTCTGCCGGTTAGTAGCGGCACGACGTTAGTTGGTTTGGCCAGAGGTTTTTTTCAATTAAAATTTTTTCCAGCAATCCACGTAATCCAAACAGAAAAAATTCATCCGATCGCCTCTGTTTTCGATAAAAAATTCGCCAGTCAAAAAACAAGTCTAGCGGATGCAATTGTTGCCAGATACACTCCTAGACAAGAAGAGGTGGTAGATATTATTAAAAAAACAAAAGGCTGGGCATGGGTAATTTCAGATAAAGAAATTAGGCAATCGAGAAAATGGCTGTTGAAAAATCAGATTGACTGTTCTTATGAAGGCGCAGCTACAGTTGCCGCCCTTGGAAAAGCAAAGAGAAATAACTTCAAATATCGTCTGCCTGTTTGTTTATTAACTGGCAGATTTTATTAATTATTAAATAAATTTTATTAGATAGAATAGAATATGGACAAATGGTTGAATAAATTTAAGAAATGTAACATTTTCTTTCTTGCTCCTGATGTTAAAAGAGGATTGGGATTAGAAGATATTCTTCCAAACTATCATATTATTTGTTCTTATTTTGATCCAATTATTCCTATTGTCCGTCAGCAAGGCGGTAAAATATTTTGTTTAGAAGAAATAGATCCAATAAATGCCCAAGAGATAAATAATTCGGGTAAGTTACTAGAACATAAGCAGGTAATAGATTATATCAAGCGGCACTCGATTGATACTCCTTGGATAATGTATTTTAAGCCATCGATAAAGCTAGATCTTTTAATAGAAAAATACAGTTTTCTTTCTTTGGGAAATACAGCACAGCAGAATGAATTTTTCGAAAATAAAATTAATTTCTTTAGGGTTTGTCAAAAAAAATTAGCAAAATATCTGATTCCATCGGAAATTGGAATATTTGAACAAATGAATTTTTCTTCTTTAGTCAAAAAATTAAAATTACCATTAGTGGTCCAATTTGGCCATGGTTGGGCAGGCAAAACAACTTTTATTATTAAAAATGAAAATAATTTTATTAAATTAAGAGATAAATATAAAAAAACAAAGATAAAAGTCAGTTCTTATATCGATGGAATTACCGTATTAAATAATTGTTGTCGGTATCGGAAAAAGATATTAATCAGTCCTTGCGCTGTCCAAATAAATGGAATTGCCTCTCTTTATCCCAAAGAAAGTGTCACTTGTGGTCGACAATGGCCTGTAAAATTTTTGGACAAAAAACAAATTAAGACAATTAATAAAATTTCACAATCACTTGGAGATTTGCTGATCGATAAAAATTTTCGAGGTTTTTTTGGTGTAGATTTTATCATTGATAAAAAATCAGGCAGGGTATTTATATCGGAGATGAATGCCAGATTGACGGCTTCAGCCCCTTTTTATACTCGATTAGAAAGAGGTAAAGGACTGCTTCCTCTTTTAGCATATCATTTGGCTTCTTTTTTACAGATTAGCATACCGATAAATGACAATAGACAAACCGATATTTTCGGTTCACAGATCATTTTTCGTACAAAATTATCCAAGAAATTAGATCGATTGTTTGATTATGGTGTGTATAAAAAGAAAAAAAATCGGCTTTATTTTTTAAGATCCGATTATTATCCTGAAAAATTAGCAGATGGGGAGTTTATTTTGATAAAAAGAAATAAAAAAATGCCGCCCAAAAACGAGGAAGAATTGGCTAGGATAGAGACAAAGAAAGAAGTTTTGGAAAATCCTTCTAGATTAGAATTTTGGATTAATGATCTTATTAGATCTTAAAGTGCATATTGCAAAAAGTTAATCCAGATATATTATAGATTCATGTACTATTTTTCAGAATTATATAAAAAAAAGGTAATAACCGATAAATCGGAATATCTTGGTATTTTTACTGATTTTATATTTCTCTATAGTGAAAATCAGACGATCACCAAACTGGTGGTAGAGAAATCAGACGATAGTAGAATTATTATCCCGATTGCCTATTTGCGTCATATAAACAAAGAGATTCAAATTGCTTCAAACTATAAAAATAGCCCTATTGAAGAAAATGAAGTTTCTACGTTAAAAAATCTTTTGGACAAACAAATAATCGATTTAGTCGGAAACAAGGTTGTAAGGGTAAACGATGTCGTCATTCAGAATATTCCTTTATTTTGTATTTCCGGGGTAGATATCGGAATTTTAGGCATATTCAGAAGAATAGGTTTAGAAAAAGCCCTGATAAAACTGCATCATATTATGGGTTTTAAATTAACCCCTAAAATTCTTTCCTGGGGAGACATACAGAGTTTGGAATTATCAAGGGGAATTATAAAACTTAAAAAAAAGGAAGAGAAATTAAATAAAATAAACCCTGAAGATTTAGCAGACTATCTGGAAAAAACCAATTTGAAAAATGTAGCTAAAATACTGGATATTATCGATGAAAGCAAAGCTATTAAAGTAATAAATAGTCTTAATATCAATTACCAACAAGGTTTATTTAGTTATTTTTCTCCACAAAAAGCAGGTAGAATAATTTCACTTTTAGATCGAGATGAAGCAGTAGATGTTTTATTGACATTAAATAAAAAAAAACAAACAGAAATTCTTCATTCTCTTGACTCAAAAACAAAGGCAGAAATAGAATATTTGATTAGTTTATCTTCTACTCCTATTGGCGAGGTGATTACGACAGAATATTTTTTTGTTGGTCCAAATAATACAGTTCGGGAGGTAATATCCAGATTACGACGAGAGACAATGAATTTTTCCTTTTTAACCTATGTCTATGTGCTAAACGAACACCACCAGTTAGTAGGCGTTTTTAATCTTCATGAACTACTTCTTCAACAGTCGGATACACCGGTTTATAAATTTATGCTGCCAAATTGTATTGTTGTTCATCTGACTACTCCTGAGGAAATAGTGTTGAAGAAGATGATCAGATACAAACTATTTGCTTTGCCAGTAATCAATAAAGATAAGAAGTTATTGGGAATAGTTACATTTGACGATGTTTCTGATTTACTGTTAGCAAAAATGGCATGATTAAATTATTTTCACAAAATAAAAGACGAATATTTATTTTTTTGAGTGTATTAGGTCCCGGTATTATTACTGCAATTGCAGATAATGATGCTGCTGGCGTGGCAACTTACTCTATTGTAGGCGCAAAGTTTGGCTATTCGATATTAATTATTTTGATTTTAATTACGCTTTTGCTTGCTATTACACAAGAAATGGGAGCCAGAATAGCTTTGGTTTCAGGAAAAGGTCTGGGCGATTTAATAAGAGAGAGATTTGGAGTTAAAATGTCCCTTTTTGTTTTTTTTCTTCTCGCTATAGCAAATTTCGGTACAATATTGGCAGATTTCTCTGGGTTAAAAGCAGGACTGCAGATGTTTAATATTCCGGTAATCCCCTCGATAATATTTTTTATAATTTTTGCCTCGATTTTTGTTATTAAAGGTAATTACCGCAACATACAAACTTTTTTTTTGGTGGGAATATTTTTTTATTTTAGTTATGTAATAGCGGCATTTAATGCTAGACCAAATTGGACAAAAGCGTTGGGGAGTCTTTTTTATCCTATTGATTTGTTAATAACAAAAGATTTTTTATTTGCCTGCATAGCGGTATTGGGTACGACTATAACACCCTGGGGACAGTTTTTTGTTCATAGCTATTATATAGATAAGAAAATTAGCCCAGAAAAAGTAAAATATGCTCAGTTAGAGACATATGTCGGAGCTTTTTTAACTGATTTTTTTACTTTTTTTATGATAGTCGCTACAGCAGCTACTCTTTTCGTTCATCAGATTCCTCTTGATTCCGGTGAAAAGGCGGCTTTAGCAATAAAACCATTTGCCGGAGAGTTTGCCGCAACTCTATTTGCCATAGGATTAATAAGCGCAGCGATAATGGGGATAATGGTGGTTTCTTTAACAACAGCTTATGTTTTTTCTGAATTTTTTGGTTATGCCGGAAGTTTGGATGCTTCTTTTAAAAAAGGTTATTCTTTCTATGCGATATTTATTTCTCAAATACTTTTGGCGGGCATTATAGTACTTTTGCCTTCGATTTCCTTGTTTAGAATAGTACTCTATACCCAGTCACTCAATGGAATATTACTTCCTTTGACTATTTTTTTTCTGCTTAGATTTGTTAACAACAGAGGAATAATGGGTAATTACACCAATAATAGATTTTATAACTATTTTGCAGTTGTTTCTTGTGTAATTATTATTGCGGCAACTTTAATTACTTTGATTTCTTCTTTTTTGACCAAAACAATATTTTTTTAAAATCTATTATAGATAATTGAGGCGCATAAGCTTTTTCAGGTAATCAAAATATTTTTTCGTCCTATACTAAAGCAATTATTAAAAAAATTTTGGATAATAAACTGTGGCCTTTAAGAAATACCGCTTTTGAACTGTTTTTATTTATTGAGTAAAATACATAAACAATATGGAACATTTACTTGAAAGATTGAGAGAAATCACTCAGAAATTAAAGATAGATGAGAAAAAGGAAAGGATAAAAAAAATTGAACAAGAATCATCAAGTCCTGATTTTTGGAAAGACGTAAAGAAATCATCTATTAAAATGAAAGAATTGACAATACTGTTAAAACAGATTAAAGAAATCGAAGAAATAAAGGAGTTAATTTTAGCTGGCAAGAATGAACAGGCAAGTGCAGAACTTGACAAGTTAGAAATGGAAATTTTTTTCTCTGGTCCCTATGACGCAAATGGAGCTATTTTATCTATTCATGCAGGTCAGGGAGGAACAGAAGCGATGGATTGGACGGAAATGCTTTTTAGAATGTATACCAGATTTTTAGAAAGAAAAGGTTTTCATTTTGATATTATCAATAAAATCTCTGGAGATGAAGCAGGATTAAAAAGTGTTTCTTTTAGCACAGATGAATATTTAGCTTACGGACATCTGAAGGGGGAGGCTGGCACTCATAGACTGGTAAGACAGTCTCCTTTTAACGCAGATAAACTCCGGCAGACTTCTTTTGCTTTAGTTGAGGTTTTGCCAATAATAGAAGATAACTCTAATATCGATATCAGGGAAAGTGATTTGCAGTGGGAATTCTTTCGCAGCGGAGGCAAAGGAGGTCAAAATGTAAATAAAGTTTCCACAGCAGTTCGTCTTCGTCATAAACCCACAAATATTGTAGTGGAATGTCAGGAGCAGAGATATCAAGGTCAAAATAGGGAAATAGCTTTAAAAATATTAAGAGGAAAGCTATGGCGAATAATGGAAGAACAAAAAGTCAAACAATTATCGCAAATAAAGGGAGAATATAAAATAGCTTCGTGGGGAAACCAAATCCGTTCGTATGTTTTGCATCCATATCATTTAGTTAAGGATTTAAGGACAGGATATGAGACTTCGGATACTAAAAGAGTATTAGACGGACAAATTGACCAGTTTGTAGTTGCCTACTTGAAAAAATTCTCTACTAGCGTATATTAATAATAGATTATGAAAAAAATTGATAATATAGAAATAAGCACTTCAAAAACCAGTTTATCAGAAGCAGCGCCTCCTGTTATTCACAGATTGGACCCATCTCAATCTCAGAAAAAAAATACCGACAAGACAATTTATTGTATCGTTTTAATTTCTATTTTAGGTGTTGTAAGCGGTTACCTTTTGTTTTCATTTACCGGCAAAAAAGAGATGTTTAAAACTTCGTTTTCAGATCAAGGCAGTATGACAGAAGTTAAATCAGTCGTTGGTTCAAAAGACACGCAAACTTTTCGTGATTCGGCAAAGGGAAAACTAGAAAAAGGTAGCTTAGATGGAGAAGGGACACATAAATTGATTAGATCAGGCGGTGAAAGTCAAACAGTATATCTGACATCTTCTGTATTAAATTTAGATGATTTTATCGGAAAAAATGTCCGCGTCTGGGGAGAAACGCACGCCGCAAAAAAAGCTGGTTGGTTTATGGATGTTGGCAGAGTAGAGATTTTGGAATAGTATTTCCTCACCTGTCTGTTATGATTCTTTTTAAAGATATTAGTAAAAAGTTTTCTAGTCAGATAGTCGCCCTTGAAAATATAAATCTCAAAATCGAGGATGGAGAATTTGTTTTTTTAGTTGGTCCGTCTGGAGCAGGTAAGACTACCTTGCTGCGTTTATTGATCGCCGAAATTCTTCCTTCAACTGGCTCAATTTTTATAAATGATTGGGAAGTGAATAAATTGCCGGAAAGACAGCTTCCTTTTTTAAGACGCAAGATCGGATTTGTTTTTCAAGATTTTAAATTGCTTACCGATAGGACTGTTGAAGAGAATATTGCCTTGACTTTAGAAATATTGAATAAATCTAGAGAAGAAATTAATAATAGAGTAAATGAAGTATTGGAAATAGTTGGCTTATTGAATAAAGGCAAGTATTTTCCTAAGCAGTTGTCGCTTGGAGAACAGCAAAGAGTAGCCATAGGACGAGCTATTGCCGGAGAAGCCAAAATTCTTTTGGCAGATGAACCAACAGGAAATTTAGATCCAAAAACTTCATGGGAAATACTTAAGATTATCAACAGTATTAACAAGACTGATACCACCGTGATTATGGCTACTCATAATGTAGATATCGTAAATAGTTTAAAAAAAAGAGTAGTGACACTTTCTCATGGAAAAATTATTAAAGATCAAAAGAAAAGCAGATATTCCGAATAACTATGAATCAGTTTTCCAAATTTCCACTCTGGCGAAGGATTAGAAGGACGCCATACCAGAATTTGTTATCTATTCTGATGATTTTTATGACGATGTTTGTCATGGCTGTTTTTTTTCTTTTAGCAATTGCATCTTCGGCTATTTTGTCTTACTTTGAAACCAAGCCTCAGCTAACTGTTTTTTTCAAAGATGAAAAAGATAAAGCTTCGATAGATCAATTGACGGAAAGATTGAAGGCAACGGGTAAAATTGCCGAAATACGTTTTATTTCAAAAGAGCAGGCTTTATCAATTTATCGGGAACAAAATAAAAATGATCCGTTACTATTAGAGATGGTTACCGCAGATATTCTGCCCGCATCTTTAGAGATCTCCGCTGTTTCTCCTAAAAGTCTAGTTGAACTGTCTGATTTGGTCAAAAAAGAACCGGGAGTAGATGAAGTTATTTTTCAGAAGGATGTGGTCGATGCTTTAGTTTCTTGGACATCAACAATTAGAAAAGTTGGTTTAATTTTTATCATTTTTCTGACAACATCGACAATTTTAATATTGCTGACCAATATAGGCATAAAAATTTCATCGCGTAAGGAAGAAATCGAAATCTTAAAACTTGTTGGAGCTACGTCTTGGTACATAAGAAAGCCATTTATTTTTGAAGGAATACTTCTTGGTATAGTTGGTTCAACATTGTCCTGGATAGCAGTTATGGCAATAATGCTTTACCTAATGCCTTTTGTCAGTGCATTTTTAAAAGGTATTCCCAGCCTTTCATTATTGAAAATTGATAATTTTTTGACTATTTTTATTTGGCCTCCTAGTTTGCCTCTTTATTTATTGGTTTTAGTAATACTTTTAATTTTCGGATTTATGATAGGTCTGCTTGGCAGTCTTTTTGCAGTTTCCCGATATCTAAAATAAACGCAAAATACATTTCAAAAGATAAATATATCGTTAATAAATGAAAAAAAAAAGTTACTTTTCTTTATTATTATTTCTTCTAGTTTTTTTTCTAATTTTTCCAGAAATAATTCAAGCCTCTTCTTGTCCTAAAGAAGATCCCTGTAGCAATCTTGTTGATGTAAACGAAAAAGTTTCCTGCTATACCAATGTCGTCAATATCTGCGCTTCGCAAAGGGAAAACATGACTGCTCAAATAGTATATTTAACTACCAGAATTGAGTTAACCAAAACAAAAATTCAAGAAAAAAAACAAAAAATAATCCAGCTCGAAGAAGAAATTAGTCAGATTACTCAAAAAATGGATAAACTAGAGGAATCTTTGACCAAAATTACCGGTATGCTGATTGATAGGATTAAATTTACTTATAAATATGGAAGCGTTTCATATATTGATGTTCTCTTAACCAGTCAGCGTTTTTCTGAAGTTATAAATCGTTATAAATATATTCAGACTGTGCAATCGCATGATCGGAAACTTCTTTTTCAATTGCAAAACAGCAAACTAAATTTTAAAGATCAAAAGGATTTGCGAGAGGAGAAGCGTCTTGAACTGGAGCAGGCTAGAAAACAGCTCGAAAAAGAGGAAGCTACTTTAGCGGTGCAAAAAAGAGAGAAAGAGGTATTTTTAGAGGTAACAAAAAAAAGTGAAAAAATTTATCAGCAAAATTTAGAGGCGGCAAGAAGGGAAGCTCAGGAAATACAAAAAGCCGCTTCTATTCTTTCTCAGGCAGGTGTAGCCAAGAAAGTCAGCAAAGGCGATGTTATTGGAGTGATGGGTAATACCGGATTTTCTACAGGACCTCATCTTCATTTTGCGGTATATAATTTAAAGGAAACTGAACTAAACAAATTTAATTTTGATTCCGGTTATGAAAACCCTTTGAATTATTTGCGCTCAAGAGAGTTGCCTTTCAGCGCAAATTCCTGTGATGATATTGGCAGTAAGCAGTCTCGGACAGTTGGGAGCGGATCTTGGGATTGGCCAATGAGTAATCCGACCATTACTCAGTGTTTTGGTCACACTCCTTATTCTGCTGCCTATTACAGATCCGGTATTCATAATGGCATAGATATGTTTGATGATGTCAATCCTTTGATAAAAGCGGTTGAAGGTGGTAATGCCTATACCTATCGTGGTGGTCAGTCGGCAGGAAATGGTGTATTTGTGTTTCATGAAAATGGAAAAATGACTCTTTATTGGCATTTACAGTAAAAATAATAGCTCTTTGTTTAAGAAAACATTCAAAATCAGTATTAATTTATTGTTGGTTTTTAATTTATTTATTCTTTCTTCAAAGATAGCATCAGCCGCAGTTGTAATAAATGAAATAATGCCTCATCCTTCAAATGACGACGATTGGGTTGAGCTATATAACACTTCAGATGAGGAATTTGATATCAGCGGTTGGCAGTTGTCAGATAGCAGTGGAATTTATTTGACTATTCCTGAAAAGACTATAATGGCCTCTTCTTCTGCCTCATTTATAATTTTTTCAAAATATCGGAGATTAAACAATAGTGGAGATGAGATAAAATTAGCGGATAGAGCTGGAAATGTTATCGATAGGAAAAGTTACAATAACGATCCAGGAGTTGATATTTCTTTAGGAAGATATCCTGATGGGGCTGACAACTGGGGAATATTGTCTTTGGCTTCGCCTAATAAATCAAACTTGGCCATGGTGCCAATTGATTCACCAACTCTTGCTTTTACTCCCACAATTTATTCTACTAATAAACCAACAGTCAAATCAACGGTCAAACCGACTGTAAAACCAACATCAATATTGATCGTAACTTCTTCCACTAAAGAAAAAGACACCAAGATAGAAACAGTTTTTCCAACAGAGGTTGCAAATATAAGTAAAATAATAACAATTACTCCAAAACTGACAATTACTGATGTTCCTATTTCAGATTATGCAACAGATGTTTTAGGTGAAAGTTTAAGTAATATGGTTGACGGGCAAGCTACAGATATAGAAAAGATAAAAAAAGACAAAAATTTGCCATTAGTGGCTATATTTATACTTGGCGGGATCATACTTATTACTAGCGCAGTGGTTGTCAGTATTTTTTATTTGAAAAAATCTAAAAAGGGGATAATTAATTAAATTTTTTTCTAAGAATTTTTTTAAAAGGAATAAATCCATACCTACTCCAGGCAATATTAGCCGGATAATTTTGTTCATCAACATATAATTCTACATAGGAAATACCTTTTGATTTAAACCAGGAAATAGCCGCATTTTCCAACTTTCTTCCTATTTGCTTTTGCTGGAAGTTTTTATCTACGACTAAATAGGAAATATGACCTACTTTTTTAGTACGAAACCAAGGATAAAGATTTTTAATAAATCCTGAAACAAAACCTAAGACAAAAGTATTTTCTTGGGCAATAAAAAGAAATTGATTAGGATCATTTTTTAGCTGATTTAACCACGAGGTAAATAAATCACTAAAGTTATCTTCAATCAAGTAATATTGCGGATCAAATTCGGCGTGAAGATCGAAGAGTTGACGTCCAAGTTTAATCAGCAGGGGGAAGTCAGAAGAAACAGCTGCTCTGATATGCATAATTTTTTATTATACAATATAATAGAGAAATTTCATGAAGATAATATCAAAAAGCGAATCGCAAACAATAAAGATAGCCCAAAAATTAGCAAAAGACTTAAAAGGGGGAGAAGTATTATGTCTTTATGGAGATTTAGGATCGGGAAAAACGGTTTTTTGTTCGGGAGTGATTAATTTTTTTTTGACTAAAAAAAGAGTTGTATCGCCTACTTTTATTATTGTGCGACAATATGTAATTAAACATAAAATTATCGAGACAATTTATCATTTTGATTTATATAGAGTTACAGAGAAATCATCGATTATTGATTTAGGATTACTAGATCTGGTTAATAAAAAAAAATCTATTATTCTTATTGAATGGGCCGATAGACTAAAGAGTTATCTCCCTAAAAAAAGAATTGATATTTTTCTTTCTTTAATAAACCAGAACAAAAGAGTAATAAAGATTATTAGTAAAAATGAAAAATCTTGATATTGCTGTCAAAGTTCTTAGACAAGGAGGAATAATTATTTATCCGACCGACACGGCATTTGGGATCGGTTGTAGAATGGATGACCAAGAGGCAGTTAAAAGATTATTTAAAATCAGAAGACGACCCTCATTTCAGGCAGTGCCGGTGTTAGTAAATTCAATTCAGATGGCTCAAAACTATCTCACTCCTTTACCAATGAATGTACGACATCTGATAAACGATTATTGGCCGGGAGCATTAACAATTATTTGGACATGTTTTACCGAAAAGGTGCCTTCATTGGTAAGAGGTAATGGTCCTAACCTTGGCGTTAGAATGCCTGATAGCAGGATAGTAAATTATCTTGTTGAAAAGATTGGTGTTCCGATATTAGGTCCTTCAGCAAATTTTCATCAGGCAAAAACACCTTTTTTTTATCAGGACATAGATAAAGAACTGATAAAATTGGTTGATTATGTAATTAAAGGAGATTGTTATTATAAAAAAGCATCATCAGTAATTGACTGTACAAAGAAACCCTGGAAGATAATTCGTCAAGGCGCTTTAAAAATAAATCTTAAAAGATATTTATAATAATAGAGAAAAGTTGGAAAAATGACAGATCAATATAATAAATTTTTTTTGCATCAGAAAAAAAAAGAAAAAATATTATTGTTTTTTGATAGCAGTAATAGAAAGAAAATATTTATTCGGTTGAAAATCGATAAAAAGGAAATCGTTATTAAAAAAAATATACATACACAAACTTCTCAAGATCTTTTGCCTTTGATAAATAATATACTTAAA
>FWPV01008208.1_pt1 | contig 18382 bp, 19 predicted proteins | sample 2228371 | NCBI WGS metagenome assembly FWPV01 (sample SAMEA103939776, study PRJEB20133) | metagenome
GCCGACAAGAGAAGCGCCAAGAGCGGCTGCCAGGTTAATCCGCTGCGCTTCGCCGCCGCTCAAAGTGAAAGTCATCCGGTCGAGGGTGAGATAGTCGAGGCCAACTTCGAGCAGGAAGCGCAGCCGGGTCTGGATTTCGGCAACGAGCTTTTCAGCAATCTGCCGCTCAAAAGCGGAGAGGGAAAGGTTTTCGAAGAATCGAGCTGCCTCTTTGACGGTCAGACGGGCGACATCGCCAATTGAAAGTCCATCAATTTTAACGCTCAAGCTGCGAGGGTTGAGGCGGGTGCCGCCGCAGGAAGGACAGGGCACATACTTGCGATAGCGACTGAGGAAGACCCGAACCTGGACCTTATATTTTTTTGTCTGGAGCCAGTCGAAAAACCCTTTTACCCCTTCGTAGGTTCCTCCGCCCTCCATGATGAACTTCTGTTCGGCTGGCCTTAACTTCTGGTAAGGGACGCTCGTCGGGATACCCCTTCTTCTAGCTTCGCGGAGGAGCTCTTTCATCCACCAGCGGGAAACGGGCTTTGTCCAGGGTTCGACAGCTCCCTCCTCGAGGCTCTTGTTCTTATCCGGAATAATCTTGTCCTCGTCCAGGACAGCCAGGTCGCCGAAGCCGTGACAGACAGGACAGGCGCCCTGGGGGCTGTTGAAAGAAAAAAGGTTGGGGAAAGGCTCATCGTAGAGGACCTGGCAGCGCTTGCACTCCAGGCGGTCGGAGAAGAGGAATTCTTCGCCAGCTTCGGTGAGGACCCGAGACCGGCCGCCACCTTTTTTGAAAGCAATTTCCAGGGAATCGGCCAGCCTTTCTCTCTCCTCAGGGTCAAGGCTGATGCGGTCGACGAGGACATCGAGGGTCCCTTTTTTCGGAAGGCGGGTTTCCTCGAGGCTGAGGATTTTTCCGTCCTGGACGATCCGCCAGAAACCCTCCTTCTTGAGAGAGGCCGTTCCCCTGTCGAGGGGCCAGGAAAAGGTGATCAGGGCTTTGGGTCGGCTGGTAAGCGCCAGGAGCCGGTCCACGGCCGAGTCTATTGTATCCCGGAAAACAGGCTGGCCACAGTTGAGGCAATGGATGACTCCGATGCGGGCGAAGAGGACGCGAAGGAAATCATGGATTTCCGTGACGGTGGCGACGGTCGAGCGGGGGTTCTTGGTAACTGCTTTTTGCTGAATGGCGATGGCCGGGGTGATGCCGTCAATGAGGTCGGCATCGGGTTTGTCCATCCGCTCGAGGAACTGGCGAGCGTAAGAGGAAAGGGATTCGAGGTAACGGCGCTGGCCTTCAGCGTAGAGCGTGTCGAAAGCGAGCGAAGACTTGCCCGAGCCGCTGACGCCAGTGACGACGATGAACTTATAGAGGGGGATATCGAGGTTGATGTTTTTCAGGTTATGAACCCTGACTCCGCGGAGGACAATTTTTTCTTCCATGGCGCGGCGCTGGACAGCGAGCTGTGCACTCTTTATAAGAGCTTACGAAATTCCTCTACCTCGAGGCCTATATCTTTAATTATCCCCGCCAAAGTTTTCTGTTTTATATCCTTTCCTGGGTGGGGATAACGATTCTCCGTTTGTCTGATTTTCTATAATAAATGGCATGACTGCCAGATTGTCTATCAAATTCAAATCCAATTTTTATGACAACGCGAATGAGCTCTTTATCTTTAATTACCGGAATTCTTGGACTCACAGTGTGACCTTTAAAGGCTTGATAGTGATGTCCTCTTCCGGGATCGCTTCATGGTGTGCTTTCAGGCTTTCCAGATACAGTTTGATAGCATCTTTAATGTTTTCTATAACCTCATCGTAAGCGTCTCCCTGGGTGTGACAACCGGGAAGCGCAGGGCAGAAAGCGTGATACCCCCCATCTTCTTCACGCTCAATAATCACAGTATAGTTATATATTTTCATTTTGAACTCCTAGCAGTTTCTTGCTCAATAATTCTTCTTTCTTCCTCATTTATACCATAAAGCTTATAGACAAGTTCGTCAATTTCTTTACGCAAATTTGAATTCGAGAAGAAAGGCGAAATTGGAACGCAATCTAAATTTACTTTCTCAAACTTTTGGACCAGAATTGAGAGATTTTCTTTTGTTTTTTCTTTTGTCAGTTCCATAACACTAAGTGCTTGTATTTTATATATTTATAACACATAAGAGCAGCGTTCTCAAGAATAAAATGCGCCACCGGCATCGGCGTGCTCTCGTGCACAGAGAAATTTGGCGAATAAACAAACTGTCGCCGATTTTGGCCTGAATTTTGATATAATGAGCGGAGCTTCGTTCGAGGAGGCTGGAGATGCAAAAAGGGACTAAGCTTGCCCTCGCCTTCGGCTCGATTCCTTTCCTGACCCTTGTTTTCGCCCTGCCCCTGGTTAACAGAACCACGCCCATCATCCTGGGCTTCCCGTTCATCCTTTTCTGGATTGTCGTCTGGGTTTTTCTGACCCCTTTCTCCCTCATGGCCGCTTACTGGGCAGAGAGGAAATTCAACAAGAGCGATAGAGGCAGAGAATGATGAACACGGCCCTCTTCATCATCTTGGCCACAGTTGTCCTCTCGGCCGCACTCGGCATCTACGCTGGCCGCAAAGTCAAAATGAACCTAGAAAACTGGACTGTGGGCGGGCGGCGTTTCGGGGTCATCCTGATGTGGCTGCTCATGGCCGGAGAAATCTACACCACCTTTGCCTTTCTCGGAGCAAGCGGCTGGGCTTACTCGCGAGGAGCGCCGACCTTTTACATTTTGATTTATGGTACGCTGGCCTACACGGTCTCCTTTTTCATCCTGCCGGCGGTATGGAGGGTGGGAAAACGCTACAGCCTCCACACCCAACCGGATTTCTTCATCCAGAGGTATGAGAGCCGCGCTCTGGGAGTCCTGGTGGCGGCGATCGGCGTCCTCTCAATCATCCCTTACCTTCAGCTTCAACTTGCCGGTCTCGGTCTCATTGTCGAGGTGGCCAGCGGCGGTACAGTGCGCTCTGACACCGCCATCCTCATCGGGTTTGGACTGACGTGCGCGTTTGTTTACACGAGCGGCATCCGGGGGACAGCCTGGGTGTCCGTCATCAAAGACGTGATGATGATAGCGGCAGTGGGGGTTGTCGGGTTCGGCGTTCCCCATCTCTATTTCGGCGGTTTTGGCAAAATGTTCCGCGCGCTCATGGAAGCGCATCCCGGCCACCTGGTCTTCCCCGGGGCAGCGCCCGGAATGGACGTCCTCTGGGTGATGTCGACAGTGCTCCTGACCGGTCTCGGCTTTTATATGTGGCCACATGTTTTCGGGTCGGCTTTCTCGGCCAAGAGCGCGGAGACTATCAAAAGGAACGCCATCATCATGCCTTTTTACCAGATTCCCATTCTTCTTGTTGTCATCGTTGGGTTTACGGCCCTTCTCGTTATCCCCGGGTTGCGAAACGGCGACCTGGCTTTCCTCGAGCTTGTCAACAAGACCTACCCCCAATGGTTCATGGGTTTTGTCGGCGCAGCCGGGGCAGTCACGGCCATGGTGCCGGCCTCGGTCCTGGTTCTTTTTGCCTCCACCCTACTGGCGAAGAATGTTTACCAGGCAGGCTTTGCCCCGAAAGCCAACGAGAGGAGAATCCTGAGGCTTTCGCGCCTCATGGTCCTCGTCATCATGGGCCTTGCTCTCTTTTTTGCCGTTTTCTTTCCCAACGCCCTGGTCAACCTCCTTCTCATTGGTTATGATGGGGTAAGCCAGTTCTTCCCGGGCGTGGTTTTCGGGCTATTCTGGAAACGGGTCACGCGGCGCGGCGTTGCCTGGGGTTTGATAACAGGATTTTGCTTGGCGGCGGTCCTTGTCTTCAGCCATCACGACCCATTTCTCGGCATAAACGCTGGGTTTGTCGCACTCGTCGTCAACGCAGCCGTAACCATAGTCGTTAGCCTGATGGGCAAAAACACCGGATCACATCAGCCCGGCAATTCTCCTCCCATCTCTCCTTGAATCGGAGGGATTTCTGGAGAAGAGATCGTCTTTCTTTTAAAAACATTATATTGGATTGGAACGCGCGGATGGCTTCAGGATGCAGGCTAGCGAGGAATACGAGATCAAAAAAACCCAAATTTGCCGATAGGAAATTTCCGTGATCCGAAAATGCATGATATTCCAAGAAATGAGCATGACAAAGAGGCGCACCCGACGGGTGGCGTGGTTCGGGGGCCGACCTTACCCGAGACGCCAACCTTTACTCCCCTCCTGATTGCCCAGGAGGGATAGGGGTGGTTAATAGCTAAAAAACTAAGCTCGAAAGGCGTCTCGGAATGCTTGCCCGAGACGATGACGTTTGTTCCCCTCTTAATTCCCTAAGAGGGGAAGGGAAGATTAATGCTTGAAAGCCGAGCTCGGGAGCGTCTCGGAATAGTGAGCCGACCCGAGCGCTTGGTGCCACCCATCTTTATGGTTGAAAATAAACAAGGTCGATCGCGAAGGGGCGCCGGGGGTGAACCGCGATAGGACCCGTCGGGTGATTCTATCGGCAAATTTCGGTCCAATTTGTTTTCTTGCAAAGAAGCGCGGTAATTGATATAGTTTATCAAACATAGAAAGGGTTATGTTATCTGATTTATTTCTTCAAGGCCTGATTTCATGAATGTCATTGTCGTAGATAACCTACGCAAATGCTACGGCGACGTTCAAGCCGTTGACAGAGTTTCGTTCGAGGTCCGCCGCGGAGAAATTTTCGGGTTGGTTGGTCCTAACGGAGCCGGAAAGACAACCACGATCGAATGCTTGGAGGGACTGCGTCAGCCCAGTGATGGCCGGGTGAGTGTCCTTAACCTAGATCCACAGCGTCAGGGCTATGAACTAAGGGAGAGAATCGGCGTCCAGCTCCAACAGAGTTCGCTTCCGGATCGCCTCAAAGTGCGTGAAGCTCTGGACCTCTTCGCCGCGTTTTATCGGCGGGCATTGGACTGGCGTCCACTCCTTGACGAACTCGGCCTCACTGAAAAGAGCAATTCCCCTTTTGGAAAACTTTCCGGGGGACAAAAGCAAAGGCTTTCCATCGCTCTGGCTCTGATCAATGACCCTGAGGTTGTTTTTTTAGATGAGCTTACGACTGGTCTTGACCCGCAAGCCCGCCGGGCGATGTGGGATCTCGTCAAGCACATTCGTGACCGCGGTAAGACGGTCTTTCTGACGACCCATTTTATGGAGGAAGCGGAGCAATTATGCGACCGCGTGGCCATTATGGACTATGGGAAAATCATCGCCCTCGACCCGCCCCAAAAGCTCGTCGCCTCGCTCGGCGCTGAGAACCGTGTCGTTTTCACTGTGGACGAGCCGCTCGACCTCATCTCTTTCCAGACGATTCCTGGCGTGTCGCGGGTTGAGCAATCAGGCAGCCGGGTCATGGTCTTCGGCAGGGATGAGGAGCTTGTCGTAAGAGTCGTCATAGCCCTGGCTGCTTCGAAAATCCGTTTCCGTGACCTCCGGACCGAACAACCAACTCTCGAGGATGTGTTCCTGACCTTGACGGGGAAAGAAATGCGGGATTAGGAGCGAGGAATCCATGCGTGGCCTTAGGAAGCTCATTCTGGTGGAAATGAAGCTTTTTCTCCGCGAACCAGCGGCTACGTTTTTTACCATTGTTTTCGCGCCCATGCTTCTCTTACTTTTCGGGACGATCTACGGGAACAAACCGACACCATTCTTTGGCGGCCGCGGCATGGTTGACGTCATGGTCCCCTCGTATATTGCCTTCATTATCATTTCGGTCGCGTTTATGGGCATCCCAACAGCGACTGCAGCCAATCGCGAAGCCGGAGTCCTGCGTCGTTTTCGAACAACGCCGGTTCGGCCGGCGGCCTATATCGTTTCGAATATCACTCTTCTCGGAGTTATGGCTCTGGTCGCTGTCGGTAAGGTCGTTTATGGAATGAAATTCGAGGGGAATGTCTTTTCTGTCTGGGCGGGATTTACCTTAGGGAGCCTTGCCTTTTTTGTCCTTGGCTATCTCATCGCTGGCATCGCTCCCACAGCGCGAGTGGCCCAAGCTATCGGCATGGTCGCTGCCTTTCCGATGATGTTCCTCAGCGGTTCGGCTATTCCTTTGGAAGTACTGTCTCAGTCGGTGCGAAACATATCGCGCTTTATTCCTCTAACCTATGTCGTAACCTTGATGAGGGGACTGTGGGCAGGCGCCGGCTGGGGAAAACATCTGACTGAAACGGCCGTGCTTGGCGGCCTTCTCCTGGCTGGTATGTTTCTCTCTGCTCGCTTATTCCGGTGGGAATAGAAATTCAGCATTGTTAACAATTTTAATTCTTCTCACCTTCTCTTTGATTTCTCCAAAAACTTCTGTGTCAACGCTGTCTTTTGCCCAGGAACAGCAGGTGAGACCTGCCCTCCTGGGACAACCCATGCTAGATTCGTCCTGCCTTCATACCTGGGCTCTGAGGTTCGTTTATCGAGCTTTAAGGGTAAAAATGTGATGGTTATCTTTCTCCGCGGCTATGCCGGGCCTGACCGCTGGCGCACTATTTGCCATTATAAATACATAGAGCTAGTAGAGCTCGAAAAAGGCTCGCAAATCAGACAGAAATACAACCAGGAAATTCTCATTGTGCTTCCTTATCCCAGCAATACAGTCAAGCTCTGGCTGGAAGTCCTGCCCGAACAGTTGGTTAAAATCAAGAATAGGAAATACCAGGAAAACCTCAAGCAATTAGACGAAAAGGGGAACAGGCAGTCGAAAGGCACCGCTGGATCTTCCCGTCTTCCCGCGGGATTTTATGCTCAGCAAGGACAATGCTCCCCTTCCCTTTCCCATCCTGATAGATGCCGACCACCAGGTGTCATCTGGTTTAGGTCTATTCACCACCTCCTGGGGCGGAAGCGAGGTGCCCCAAAACATCCCGGCAGTATGCCTTATAGAAGAACAGAAGATCCTGCGGTTTAAGTACATCAGCCAAAACACTCTCGACCGTCGGGAATACGACTATCTGCTAAAAATTCTTGATTTGATAAAACAGAAAAAGCTTTAAAGCCCCTCCATCAAGAGAAGTGCGGGCGGCATAATTGGATTCTCTGATTTTGTGGATAATATCCAAATAAATATCATGGAAAATAATCTCTAAAATTATAAAAACCCTTTGAGTGCAGGGCAGGACAGCGCCGTCCCAGAAGATAATTAAGGCCTGCCATAAGAACGTGCAGGGAGAGTATTTTTTGCCCTTCCCGGGCCCGTTGATTTCGGCGGCCGAGCTGTGCATTTCTTTGAGCCCGATCCGGTCCAGGGGAAGTCCCTGAAAATGCTTTAGAAAATCCTTCCTCTGCTGCCTGTCGGAGTCTTTATAAACGTCGGGAAAATTGACCAACTCTAAAATCGCGTCAGGTTTTTTGGATTTAAGCTGTTGTTTGATCCGCAGGAACTTGACGATGTTGCTCCTAAGATTGCGATTTTGCGTTCCTCATCCACAAACCGCACCGCTTTGGCAACCAATGATCTGAGAACCTTTTTTTCATTCTTGTCATGGGCGCCGCAAGAGAGGGCACTTAAGATCCTGGTCTCGAGAGTATGGTTGGTGAGCAAAATCACTTTTATGTTCTATCAACCGTCGTATGATCTCAAAGCAGTTTCTTGAATTCCTCAATGGTCAAGCCAGCGTCCCTGACAATTCCGCCCATGGTAAAGGAATTGATATGTTTCCCTTCTCTTGCTATCCGAAACCGGCTTTTTTAAGAGCGTTGACGGCTCGGATATGGCTAACGCCGGGGAGTCTTGGCATTATTGTCTGATCTCAACATAGCGTGAGATTCTTCCTTTGGATAGCTCCTCGGTGGTTCTAAGGTAAGCTTTGATGGCATCTTTGATATTGTCCAACGCTTCTTCTTCTGTTTTTCCTTGTGACCAGCAGCCAGGAAGTCCAGGCACCCAAACGGCATATCCTTCATCGGTTTTCTTTAGATTGACCTTATACCTCATCCGAACCTCGGTTCTTTTATTATTCATATTCATAAACGCCCTCTCAAGTGGATTATTCTCATTTTAGCCTACCTGAAGCCGGATTGGAGGTGGAGACGGGGTTCACCAGACGATTGACATCCCATGCTTTTCCACCGAATGATAAGATAACATGATGACGTGATGCACCTCCTCAGGGAGTTTGGGGTAGACTCCCGGTTGAGAAATTCCTTAAAGGAGGTGACATCATGAATTATGCCGGTATTGACCATCATCGTCAATACTCACACATCACCTGGCTTAATGAGCAAGGCGAGGTGGTGAAGTCAGGGAGAGTGGCCAATCGTCGGCGAGAGCTGGAGGGATTTTTCTAAGGGGCTAGGGATATCAAGGCCGTGATCGAAGCGGAGAGGGCAAGTTACACGATGGTCGACGTTTTGGAGGAGCTGGGGATTGAAACGACCGTCGCTCACCCCAAGGAGGTGAAAGCGATCGCCAAGGCCAAGATCAAGAGGACGAGCGGGACTCCTGGAAGCTGGCGCATCTTTTGCGGACGGGTTATATTCCTGAGGTGCACAAGCGATCCCGGGAGAATCGTTCTTCGCAAAGGGTGTTAAGTCGGGAAGCAGACATCGGTGAAGAATCGGCTACGGGCGCTTTTGGCGCAGCAGGGGGAAGAGATACGGCAGGAGGTGGAGCGGGTGGAGGATCTTTTTACCGAAAAGGGGATGAAAATCCTACGGGGGCTTGCCTTGCCGGGGAGAGAGACCAAGCTGGTGGGGGCGCTCGTTCGGACTTATGATCATCTTGAGGAGCGGATCAACGAAACAAACGCTTTGGTCAAGCAGTTGTACGAGGCGATGCCTTCTGCCCGGTTGATCCAGAATGTTCCTGGGTTTGGGGTATTTTTATCGGTTCTGGTGGCGGTAGAGATAGAAGATATTAAACGATTTGAGGAGGTAGGCAAGTTTCATGCCTATGCTGGAGTGATTCCCTAAGCGCTAGAACGGCAGGGAGCCGGCAGTCCTGAAATGACTATTAAGGCATTAAGTTTTCTTGACAATCTTGATAAAGCTTCACGGATAGCGGATTTAGGCTGCGGAACCGGCGGGCAAACAATGGTTCTGGCACAAAATGTTTCCGGGGATATTATAGGTGTGGATTTTTTCCCTGGTTTTATAAATATTTTTAACGAAAATGCCAAAAAATTATAATTATTTTATTCCGCGGGAAGCGGCGGGAAAAACGCTTTTAGAAAAATATGCTGGAAATAAAACCGTAGAGGCTCTTATCGCCAATATGAAGGTTGAAGCGGAATTGTATTCAAAATACAAACAGTATTATGGATATGTTTTCTATATCGGGAAAAAAATATAAAAAAAGTGCACGTTTTGATTGTACAAATTTGATACGCTTCTACCATTTGTAATTTTAGCGATCCTAGCGGGTCCTGCTATGTCAGGAATAATAATGACTATCCTTACTGGCGGCATAAACGGTCTAAAAGAGCAGAAAACTCATTTTATGAAGCGAAATGTGAGGCGGAAGTGGTATGTAACTTCACTTTTAATGGGCCCGCTGATAATGGCAGCCATATATTTAATTCTTTCTCTTTTTTTAGACAAATTTATTCCAGGGATTTTATGATGATTCTAAATCTCCTTGATTGTCTACTTTTGCCATATTCTCAAGCACATTCTCGAGAAACGGGCAAGACCCATTTGCCTGCTTTGACATTCTTCCAGAGTTGGTCTATATAGGGCTCCGGGAATGACATGGAGAGCCGGCTCGAATTCCTCCCGTTGCTGCTCATTCTCTTTTTGACCTTCCTTGTTCCTCCCCTGCTTTCTCGCATCCGCTGGCTGCCCGTCGTCGTCGGCGAAATCCTCGTCGGAATGATCATCGGCAGGTCAGGATTCAACCTTGTCAAGCCCAACGCGACACTCGATTTTCTGGCCGAAATCGGCCTGGCCATCCTGATGTTTCTGGCCGGGCTTGAAATTGATTTCAACTTGGCGCTCGCGAAATCCCCTGGCGGCCGTCGAAGGGCCAACCCAATGGTTCTTGCAGCAATCGGCATGGCCATCACTTTGGGACTGGCGGGGTTCATTTCCAGCCGACTCGCTTCGCATGGACTCATCACCGACCCCTGGATGGTCGGCCTCATCCTGTCCACGACGTCATTGGGGATCGTGCTTCCGGTGCTCAAGGACGGGGGGTTGAGCGGCGGGGAATTCGGCCAGACAATCCTCCTTTACTCACTGTTCGCCGACTTTGTCACCATGTTCCTGATCACTGTTTACGTGGCGCTCAAATCGACCGGCCTTTCCCTCGACATCCTGCTCGTCGTCGTCCTTTTCGTCGCCGCGCTCATCGCTTATCGAGTCGGCCGCGCCGCCACCCGCAGGTCGGCTGCTGAACCTGTCCTGGAAGACCTCTTCCCCATCCCTTCACAGACAAGGTTCCACGGAGCGATCGCCCTCCTCTTCGCCTTCGTCATCCTTTCCTATTTCCTGGGCACAGAAATGATCTTGGGAGCGTTCCTGGCTGGTTCGGTCATCGCCCTGCTCGGCGGGTCGGGGCTGGCGGCCCTCCGGGCCAAGTTCGACGCCATCGGCTTCGGGTTTTTCGTGCCCCTGTTTTTTCTTACCGTGGGGATAAACTTCAACTTTATTTCGCTCGTTAACGACCCGAGAATGGTCTATCTCGCCCCGATTCTTCTGATCTCGGCTTACCTGGTCAAAATTCTCCCCGGCCTGGTTTTCAAACTCAGGTTCTCCTGGCGGGAGACCTTAGCCGGCGGCGTTCTGCTCTCATCGCGGCTTTCTTTAATCATCGCCGCAGCCGGAATCGGCCTGAGGCTGGGAGCTATCGACGAATCGACCACGGCCGCGTTTATTCTGACGGCCGCGGTGACATCGACCCTATCTCCTGTCTTCTTCAACAGTCTGCTCCCGGGAAGGAGGATGATCGAAAAAAGCGCAATCGCCATCATCGGGGCAACAGAGGATGCTTTCCAGACCGGACGGGAACTAGCCGCCCGAAAAGAAAAAGTCTTGTTCCTTACGGCCGACTCTTCGGGAAGGGACAAGGCGGAGGCGGCCGGGTTTCCCGCCATTCAACTGGACGGCCTCCCCAAGAGCCTCCGCACTGCTAAGCTGCCCCGGCTCAAAAGCCTGCTGGTGATGACCCACTCAGACGATGATAATGCGTCGATCTGCCGCGTTGCCGCTTCGATGGGCATCAGCCACGTCGTTGTCCTTGTCAATAATGCCTCAAGGTTGCCCGATTTCAAGGAAATGGGCGTCCAGGTCTTTGCTCCGGGCCTGTTCCGGGCAAGCGTTTTGGCCCTCATGGCTCGAAATCCTGACCTGTTTGAGTTGCTGATATCAACCCGGAAGGACCACGAGATTACGGAAATAGGCGTTATCAACCCGCAGGCCGCCGGGCGATCACTGAGGGATCTCGGCCTCAGCGCGGACATTCTCATCATCGCCATCAAACGAGGCGAGAACTATCTCGTTCCGCGCGGAGACACGAGGCTCGAAGTCGGTGACTGGATCACAGTCTTCGGGGAAACCGACCAGGTGGATAAACTAAAATCCAGGCTGGAATAAGCAGAAACCTTCCCCTGCCAGCATCCTTATCTAGGTGAACTTGCATTCCCCGAGACCTTTAAGGCTCGGGACTCAGAGGTAATTCTGCTCGAAGCGGGTGATGTCTTCTTTGGTGCCCATGACCAGCAGGGTGTCCCCTTTCTCAATTTTTGTGTCGGGGGAAGGATTGAAAACGATATCTTCTCCCGGTTTCTTGATCGCCGCAACGATGACGTTCGCCACGCGCCTGAGGTCGCAGCTTTTTAGGGTCTGATCCTCGATCTTCGCTTCTGACCTAACGACGAATTCTTCCATGAACAGAGCCAGTTCCTTGCGGCGAATGATGAGGTCGACGAAATCCACGACCGTCGGCCGGATGAGCGCCTGAGCGATCCTCAAGCCGGTGACACTATAAGGGGAGATGACTTTGTTGGCCCCAATCTGGAGGATTTTTTTCTCTGCCTCATCGTCCATCGCCCTGGCGATGACGAAAAGCGAAGGGTTCAAGAGCTTGACTGTCATGACCAGGTAGAGGTTGTCCGGGTCAGTTGGAAGAAGAGCGACGAGCCCCCTCGCCTTCTTGATCCCGGCTTTGAGCAGGATTTCTTCCTGAGTGGCGTCCCCTTCGATGAAACAGCAGGAACTCCTTTCCTTGAGGTCTTTGAGCTTCTCCTCCTCGTTGTCGATGACGATAAAGGGAACGTTTTCTTCCTCCAGCCTCTCCCGGACGATCCGGCCCATCCGGCCATGACCGCAGATGATAAAATGGTTTTCCAGATTTCTTATCTTGTTTTCCATCCTTTTTCTCCGCCAGAACCTGCCCACTCCTCCCGCATAGATAATCTCGCCAAACTTGGTGAAGGCAAAGACGGCCGTTCCCGCGCCGCTGAGGATGACCAAGATGGTGAAAATTCTTCCGGTCACAGAAAGGTCGCGGACCTCTCGAAAACCCACGGTGAAGATGGTGATGATAGTCATGTACAGGCAGTCAAGCAACGGCCATCCCTCGATCAGGTGATAACCAACCGTGCCGATAAAAACGACGGCCAGGACGAGGGCTACTGGTTTCCACATGGCCTTCTTATTATATTTAAAATTGAGGACGGTTTACACATTAACCAAATTTGAAAATAAGAATTTGGTTTTGGGCTGGGCCAGCTGAGTGAGCCTTTCTGTCGGCAGTTATCTCTGCGGTCAACCTCAAATAGCAAAAATAGGCATAAATCGGGGCTCCCGGGATGTCAAACGACCTGGAGATTGCTCATGGCGGGTCAAAAAGCGGCCGAGAGGCTTTCTATCCCCTGAAATTAGCCGCACCACTTTTCCCTAGGAAGAAGAAAGTCATGAAAAATATTCAATGGAGGTTTCAGCGGCCATGAGGAGTTTCTGCGAGGCGATGTGGGCTGGAGGGGGCCTCTCGGCGACGAAAGTCAACTTGAGGTGGTTGACGATTTTGGCCACCACGGTAAAGCCGGTGAGGAAGGCGATGATGCACATCTTGTCCCCGCAGTGAGGGTAAATGAGAGCGTCAACTTCATAGAATTTGCACGATCACACCCTTCGCTGGGGAAACAAGACCAAGAAAAGGGGGACACGTAGCGAGCAAATTCTGGGGAATTCGGAACATGTCCCCTAATTATCACTTTGGCCCAGCCCTTGGTCGGGATAGGCCGGAGAACCTCATTCACGATTGGGACACAGGAAGCCGCCGGGTTTGTTTTCTTTACCTTGCCCAGATGAGATTTAGCGTAAAGGCCGTTATTGTGAGGGAATTCGACCAAAGCCCGTGCCGCTTGTTGCCTGAGAATTACTCCGAAAAAATCGAAACGGCCATGATTCTTGTATTTTATGGGCAGGATAAATCTTCAATTCACCGGCGGGATGAACCTTGACTTTTCGCCCCAAGAAGGCTGCTTTTCACTGGAAGCAATCAGTTCTGGTTCAAGACCGTCTGAACCATGGCGGATGGCCAAGAGCCTTGGCCGCGGGAGAGGACATGTCCGCCTAAATCTAGAATAAAGTAATTGCCGCTCCGGCAGTAGGCGACGACCCGGCCCTTGGCCGCCGGCCATAATTTGATAATCGAGTCCGGAAGTGGGACGGACCAGATGGGCTTTCCATCCGGCTTCAAAGCGATCACCCAGCCGGCCTCGGTCGCAGCAACGGCCGCAGGTAGTCCGTTCGCACTGAGCCAGATCAGCCCGGAGATTGTATCGCCAACCCGGGTCGTTCCCAGAGCACGATGTGTCAACGGATCATAAAACCAGACCTCGTTGTAAGCCCCACTCCGGGCGACGGCCAGGATGCTACCGCCGTCTTTTTCGTCGGCCCAGGTGATGGCGGAAATTCCGGAATAATCCCAGCCTTCCCTTCCGCTGGGGAAGGCGTCGGAGCTTTCCATTTCACCTCCGAGAAGAAAGCTGAAGATATTGGATTGTGAAGCGAGAACATCTAGTCCCACGAGGAGCCGGAACGAGCCTCCGGACGGAGGCCTCAGCTTGGATAGTCTCATGGGGAGTCCATACATAACCGGGCTTCTCCAGAGCAACAAGCCTTCGGAATTAAGCATCTCCACCTGCATCCCTCCGGTCCCGATCGCGATCTCGGCCCTCCTGTCTTCGTCGAAATCGGCCGCAAGGATGCTGCGGACTTTGGCCTTGCCGTCGAGAGTCCACCATGGATAAGCCTGAGTCTCCGGATAGACCTCGGCCCGATGTGACCAAATTTTTGTTCCGCTCTCGAAATCCAAGGCATAAATGCATTCGTCATCGGAACCCGCGAGGGCGGCCCGCCGCCCAGGAGACAATTCGGCGATTTCGACCGCACAAACAGGACTTCCCGTCTTGAATTCCCAGACAATCCGGCCCCGCCCGTCCATCCTGATGACCCGGCCGTCTTCACAACCAGCCAGCAAAACCGCATCGTTTTCGTCGCGATTGATTTTGAGGTCAAGGATGGCCGAGCCAGGTAGAAGTTCATGGGCGGGAGGAAGAAGTGGCGCAGACAGGGCAGGAGAGAGCGGGTCATCGACCGGAGCTCCAGGTGTGGCCTCAAATTTTGGGTTGAAGGCGGCGGCATCCCGAGCTAACGCCATTGCCAGGTCGGCGATAATCTCATGGTCCGGTGCCGCCACATTCTGAAAATAGTGCTCCCCCGGTTCGAGTCTAAACGAGCCCGAACCTATGAGGCTGACGTCAGTGGATTGGCCTAACTTCAGCGTGCACGTTTTCTGGGTCAAATCCCACTCGGCATCAATCGGATTCGAAGCCGAGAGGACCGTCCGACCGCTGGCTTCGAGCCGCGTCAGACCGCTCGTCGCCACAACTCGCGCCGTGACCCAAACAAACTTGGCCCTTACAGCAAGGGGCCCGCGCGCGAACTCGTCCTGACCTTCAGGGAAGCAAACCCATGCCGGTTCGTTTCCACCGACCAAAAAGGTACAATCATCGAGTCTGACGATCGAATGCCGCCGCGGATTCTCGTTTGACGTCACATAAAAAAGTGAGCCGATTTCTTCTTGCCTTCCTTTCTCAAGACGGAGGACCGCGGTCGGACGCAACCGGCTGATCAAGGGCGCTGCATACTGGGCATACTGACGCGAGACAGTCTCGCTGGAGATGTCAATCTGGCACTGCCTCACCGGCCACCGGCCTCCTCCGGGCCTAGTCACCGGGTACCACACCGTTTTGACTTCAAGCCTCCGCTGCTCCTTTTCTTGGGGCCCCGCTTTCGGGGAAATCAGCTTCCCTGTAGTGCTGCTGAAACCGTTCTCATCGATTTCTATCATGCCGAGAATCCGCCATTGGCTCTCCAGGGAGAATACCCCTCCTTGGGCCGCTCGGAAAATGTCGCAGAGGAAAAAATACCCTCCTTTCCGCCAGACGATATGACGGTCCCAGCGTCCGTTCATGTATGGATCGAGCCGCACATGTGTCCACCCGATGGACGGAAGATCGGCCGCAGCTTCGAGCGCGGCCAGTCGAGGCGGCTCTGGAGCTTCCCCATTCAAGGTGACAGACAACACGTTGTGGTGGACATAGTTTGAACGCTTGTTTTGAGTCTCCGGATCGATATTGACGATAAAAGTGTGTCCGCCGTCCGTGAATTGGAGGATTGAACCCGCGTCTTGGATTGGCTTTCCAGGTGGTCCGCCCCATATGCCATCTAAAAGCAGAAATTGGTCGTTCTCGCCAAACCCGGTCCGGAAGGTGATCTTGGCGAACGCTTTGGCCGGCGGAAAGGAAGGGTCGAAAAACCGGCCTTCGCGCGGGTCCAGAGGAACAACATGGACGCCGGCCAAATTATCTGGAGGGCTGGGCTCGAGATCTCCGGCGAATGCCTGCCCTTGATCGAATTCCATTCCCAGTTCATAAACCCCTTGACGCTCCCCGGCCCGGCGGCGCATCTCAGCGACGTAAAGAAGGCCCGGATCGCGGAGAAGATAGGCCGCTTTTCTCAGGGTAAAATAAGGGTATGACGTTTCGTCATATTGTCCGGACGGCACAAGGAACCCAAGAGGATCGCACATCGCCACGCACCGGTCCGCCCAGTGGCGCAGGGCGCCGCTTCTGACGATCTCGTTGTTCCCGGTCAGTAGCGAATAAATCAGCAAGGCCTCAAGATAGGTGTAAATTCCGCGCGCCAGGTCCGAGCCGCTGGCGAAGGAGCCGAGATGGGGCTTGAAATACGCGTCTACGGCGGACAAAATTTTCGTCCACTCCGGAGAGGGATAATCCCGGTCCAGATACCGGACATCGGTCAGGGCGCAGAGTCCGATAAAACCTGCATGCCGATCGAACAGCTCCCCGAGCCTGCCTGATAGTTCGTCGATTCCGCCGCCCGATTCACCGCTCAGTGCATGCAGGAGGATCTCGTTGGTGATAAAAAGCCTGTCTTCGTCTGTGAAAAGAGGGCTTTCTTCAATCAGGTCCCAGATGAGGGCGTTATGGTGAGCATGATAATGGTCAGCCTTGGAGAAGAGGCGGGATTCCCGAGCGGCAGCAAGAAAGGCACGGGCATAGCGGGCGTCACCCGTGTAATAATACATCAGTGCCAGACGGCTGGCCTTATTATAGCCGAGCGGCATCTCCAGTCCCTCGACAAAGAGCCTGAGAAGCGGCGGCGTGTGCTCTTTGTCCCCTATCAGGTTGAGATTTCGGCCGAGGCGAAGCTCGAGCAGCCAGCCGACCGAAAGCGAGCCGCTGCGCTCGAGCAACGAGCAAAATCGGCGCACGGCCTCGCTTGCACCCTTTTCGTCGCTTCCGCCGATCAGGATAACGTTCGTACCGGTCCCATAGGGATTATGAATCGACCGGATTTCATAGCCGCCCTCCCCCGGATACCACCGGTCAGTGAAACACAGCCACTGAAAATACAGTTTCTCGATGAAGGGATTGTTGGCCAGATTGCCGACGGCGATGACGTGCCCGCCCGGAAGGAGGTCCGCCGGTAGCCCGTTCACGGTCACGGGAAGAACGACGCCAGAATATTTCCGGATACAGGCATTGATCTCTTCGGCCAAAGCGCGATAGGCATCATCCTCCGGAATTACGATCGTGGCCTTCGGCTGGCGGCCATCGCACAGGACCGTTGTCAAATTCAGGCTCTTTAGCCGGGTAATCCGTCCGGCGATAGAATCATCCTTTCCGGTCCAATCCGGCACCGGCCGAACCAGCAAGCACGCCGAAAATACGAAGATAAAAAACACGACTCGATTGGCCATCCTCGATTTCGAGGCTACAACTCTTCGCCATAGTCTATAGTCGGGGGGATTTTCCGGGCGAGATCGCGACCTCATAAAAAGACGCCTTGAGACGCGTTAATAGGGTAAACCATCATGCCGTCCAAGTCAATCGGCTGAAGTGCACCCCAGCGAATCCGCCACTTCCTCTGGCTGGGCACTCAAAAAGATAAAATTAGAGCTTCCTTGCTCAGGCAGATTCGCAGACAGTGAAGATTTTCAGTCCAAAAGGCGTGTGATGGACTTAAAAACTGTGTCTGAGCAAGACCTCTCTGCCGGAAAAAAATCAAAGTCAGCAGCTCAACCCGATGATACTCACGGGGTCCTGTTGCGGCAAATCTCTTCGTGAAGGTCGACAAAAAGGCTCTTGGCAAAATAGAGTTCTGTATGGCGATCCCGAAGAGCCGGCTTGATATTTAAGGAGACGAAAGCCCGGAAGAGATTCAAGCCCAAAAACAAGGTCAGCAAAAAAGGGATGATGGTAGTGGGATGATGACGATAGATATGTTCGCTATGCCAGTTGCCAGTAGGTCGCGACCTCATTGAGCGCCCGATTCTCAATTAACCACCGACCGTGCCCCAGGTGGACGATTGTTGGAGCTGAAACTTGCTCCACTGGCAAAGTTGTCGCCGATATCCAATCGGGAGAGAAATTCGCCTTGCTGCTACGCCGGCGAAATGAGTGTTCACGCGCCAAATTTCCCTCGCCCCTTCGTTTGGGATGGCGATATCGGATGTAGTTTAAAAAGAGAAGAGAGAATCACGAATAATATTCAATGGAGGTATGAGCGGCCATCAGGATTTCTTGATAAGCGATATAGGGAGGCAGGAGCCTCTCGGCGACGAAAGTCAGCTTGAGGTGGTTGACGATTTTGGCCACCACGGTAAAGTCGATGAGGAAGGCGATGATACGCATCTTGCCCCCGCAGTGAGGGCAAATGAGAGCGTCAACTTCATAGACTTTGCATGATCACACCCTTCGCTGGGGAAACAAGACCAAGAAGGGGGGACACGTAGCGAGCGAGTTCTGGAGAATTAGGAGCATGTTCCCTAATTATCACTGTGTCCCAGCCCTTGGTCGGGATGGGCCGGAAAACCTCCTCGACGATTGGGGCG
>FWPV01007781.1_pt1 | contig 18378 bp, 13 predicted proteins | sample 2228371 | NCBI WGS metagenome assembly FWPV01 (sample SAMEA103939776, study PRJEB20133) | metagenome
TCTTCCTCTTCCTGCATCGCCGGTGTCAGCGAACGCTGGATGCCGGCGCCGATCAGGCCAACCAGCAGCTTGCCCGACTGGCCCCCAGGCTCCACGCCCCACCGCCCACCCCAGACGCTCGCGGAACCATTGGTTCTCGCGCCAAACCTTGCCGAAGCCGCGGATCGGTTGGAAACGCCCTGCAGGCGGTACAAAGGAGGGGTCGCTCTCAGGCCGATCGAACGTCCACGTGTCGGTGATGGCGTACCAGTCGCCTTCCGGGAACAGAATGTAGACCTCACCCACGTCCTGCCGCCAAATCATCAGCCCGCCCTCAAAGGCCTCAAGCGCCGCGGCGGTCTCATGGGCAGACGGGTCGGCCGCCCAACCCAAAGCCTGCCGCAGCGTGTCTTCCGATTTCCACAGAGCCAAGAAGATCGCGTCGGGCCAATAGAGACCCGCAGGAGGCGATAGGAACACGAGCGGCGTAGGCGTGGGCACGGGCGTTGGCGGAGGCGGCGGCGTGAACGTCGGCGTGGGCGCGGGCGCTTCCGACCACGACATCCGTGCCGCCGTCAGCAGCTCCACCCGCCCGTTCGTCGTGCCCGCCCAGATACGTCCGTCGGGCCCCAGCGCAATGCATAGGATGCCGTCCGGTTCACCCCAACCCTGTTCCCAGTTCAGTCCACCGTCGGTGGAACGCAGGAGGCGCTGCTCCTGGCGTCCTCCGTAGAACATCTCGGAAACCGAAGCGTAGACCGTGCGATCGGTGGGGAAGTCGGGAGAGAAGAGAAACGTGAATGCCGCGATCAGGTACGCCAAGGACGGCCCCACCGACTCCCAGGTCTTCCCTCCGTCCCGCGACAGGAGAATCCCGCCGCTCTCGGCTGCCGCCAGCGCGACGCCATCCTGGGCGAAGCGAGGTGAGAGGGCCAAGGCTCGGACGGAATAGGGCGGAACGGGAATCTCGCCCACGCGCTCCAGCGTCCCATCGCGGCCTCGCATCCGGTAAACCAGGGTGCGGGAGTACTGCTCGCCAGGGGACAAAACCACGAACGTGGGGCCCTCAGATGCGGCGGCTCGGATGGCCACCATGTCCGAAGTGCGCCGCCAGGTCTGGCCGCCATCGGCAGTCTGAAAGATGCCGCTCTCGCCCGCCACGAGCACGGCAGAGCCGTCGGCGGCGAAATCGGGCGAAATGGCGAGGTCTCGGATGTAGAAGTCCGTAATGCCGCGCGCCGACACGTGCCAAGTACGTCCCCCGTCGATACTGCGGAACAGTCCGCCGGGGCTGTAAGCCCCTTCCCCAGGGAACGCGAAGAACGTCGCTGGTGTACCCGGTGCAGCCATCACTCGCAGAAGCGCATCCTGGGCAAACCAGCCGCGCACCGGCACCCAGCCGGCCCCCTCGCTCCGGTACAAGGACGCGCCACCCGGCACGCCCACCACGGCCAGCATCGCGCCGTCGCTGCCGACGGCCAACTCGCGCACCGGGCGCGGCGGTAGCCCCGCCGGCGAATCCGCCGCGACAGGCAATGGCTCCGGATCTACAACCTGCACCGTCGCGCTGTTGGATGAGACCACATAGAACCGCCCCTCGCGCTCGTCAAACACCGCCACATCGGGGAAACGCACCGCAAGTGGCCGAAAGCCCACAACGTCGCCTGAATCCGTGTCCACGGCAACCAACCCGCCCCATGCGCGCACATAAAGCCGCCCGCGTCCAGAATCCAAGAACAACGGGCCAGCCACCCCCAGGGTCCTCGCCAACAGCCGGCCGTCGGGCGTCCACGCGGAAAGGGTGGCGCGGGGATAGTTGGAAGCAATCCAGATGCGCCCCTCGCGCCCATCCACGGCCACGCCATCCACAAACCGTTGGTCGCTTTGGATGGGGGTCTCCAGCCGCGCCAGGGTCTTGGCATCGTACACATCCAGCCATGTGCGAGCGCCGGAGCCGGCCGCGTTGTTCGTCATCGTAACCAGTAGTCGGTCCCGCGTCGGATCGTAGACGGCCTCCACCGCGCCAGGGGAATAGAGTTGCCGATCTTGCCGAACCGTGCCCTCAATGGAGCCGATCAACCGATGGGTATCCATATCGGCAATGAAGATCCCCTGATTCGCCACGAACAGGCGCTTGCGCGCCTCGTCCACGCTCACTTGCCCTGCCTTCGGGATCTCTGCTATCTTGTCGCCAGTATTCGCATCCAAGACCAACGTGCGGTCGGCCTGAACGTCCGCCACGTACAGACGCCCTCCGTGCAGGGTCATCTGCCCCTCGTACAGGCGATCCAAGCCCGTGTCCAGGAGCGCCCAGGCATGCACTGGGGTCATCGTCGCCGTATTCACGACATGCACCACGCCCGCAGAATCCAGCGCATACAAGATTCCGGTATCCCCATCCAAAGCCATCTGCACGACGCTCACCCCCAGGTGCAGCGGCTCGCCGATTTCGCCTGAACTCAAGTCCACGGTGAATAGAACATCGGAAAGGCGAACCAACTTACCGTTGAGCACAAGGGGAGTGGAGTACACGAGATTCGCCGGGGGCAGCATGATCGTGTGAATGGTCGCTCCCGTAGCCGGATCCAATGTCCGTATTCGGGACTGCGACACGCCATCCTGGACGCCATCCTGGACGCCGTACACTCGCCCATTGTCATCCACAACGATACGGCCCGTGTAGTAGGGCTCGCCGATGTCCCATTGGGTTGCGATGCGGTCGTCCCGGATAACGGCCACGCGGCCGACGGACTGTTGGCGCGTGAAGGCCTGCACGGTGGCGTAGACCTCCGGCCCGGTCGGACTGGCCGCCAAGCCATACACCTGCGCCCCGGGGTCCAGCATCCCGATGAACGCCAGGTCGTCCATCCGGTAAACATAGATGGCGTTCCCGCCGGAGGCGCACAGATACACCCGCTGCGAGCGCGGGTTGACCGCGAGCAGAATGTTGAGCCCGAGGGCTTCGGGCAAATCCACCGCGGCACGCTCTTCCAGGGACAAGGCATCCAGGCGGCGCAAACGCTCCTCATTGGCAACGTACAGTTGCCCTCCCTCTGCGTCCAGCGCCAAGTTGCGCACATTGGAGACCGTGCCCAGCACCTCACCCAGCGGCCGGGGGCCGACGCCGGTCGCTACGGCAATCGCGATCTGCCGCTCGTCCGGAGCGCGCCCAGCCACGTAGAGCCGCGCACCGTCGGCGGACAGCGCAGCCCCGGAGATCCAGTCCAAAACCACCGGCAGCGGAGCCGATGCAAGCACGCTATGCTTTTCCAGGTCAACTACGGCTACTACGCCGGCATCCGTGCGTAGGTCGCCCTCGTTGGCAACGGCATAGACCAGGCCGCGACCCGCATCCAGGGCGCCACCCAGGACGTTGTAGATGTCCCCCGCAGGGACACCTAAATCCACCGAGGTTACCTTAGGGACGGGCGTGCTGGACGGGGATGGCAGCGGGGTACTCGTCGCGCCAGGGGTTGGCCGGACTGTGGCAGTGGGTAGAGCGGTCGGCGTTGTGCAACCCGCGAGTGCGGCTGCGGCAAGCCCTATCAGCGCCGCCGCGCGAAACGCGTTCTTGATTCCCATAGTGCCATTACCTCGCTTGCGGCGATGTCCCGCGACCCGCGAGCCATCCCACGCAACAGACGTTGGCCGCCCTGCGCCGGTTCCAGATATATAGCCGCTACGCCAGCAAGAAGCGCGGCACAATCGCGGGTTGTAGCACTCCACCCTCCAGAGTCTGCCATTGCTAGGCGAACTTCGGCGCTTGGCCGCGCAGCCACCGCCGCCACCACGGCTTCTGGGCAGTCAGGCGTCGGGCCATCTCGGCCCGCGTCGTAACGTAACCTTGCGCCATCAACTCCTCGGTCTGCGAGAAATCCCATCCTTGCACCGGCTCGCGCCCCATCAGATGGATATGCCAGACCTCCACGCCGCGCTCGGCGGCCAGCGCCATTTCCAGGTCCGTCTGACGCTGTTCCACCGTGCGCATCAGTTTCGCCAAGAACGGCCCAAACCGCTGGTCGCCGATGGGGATGCAACGCGGGTCTGCCAAGTCCAGCGCGATGATGGCCCGCGCGCCCTGGGTAACGGCCGGCTCCACAGGCAAGTTGCTCACCACGCCGCCGTCCATCAGCAGCAGATCGCCCTTCTCCATGGGCTGCACCCAGGGCGGAAGCGCCGTGCTGGCCAGCAGACCCTCCAGCACCGAATCATGCGGGTTGGCCCCGTAAAGCACGGGGCGGCCCGAATTCAGGTCGGCGGCAACGAGGATCAGGCGCACGCCCCGGATGTCGGAAAAGCGCAGATCCGGCGAGATGCCGTGGGCGACGAAGAAATCGCGCATACGGTGATAGGGCTGCCACCCACCGCGATTGAACAGAACCCGCAGTGTAAGCCAGAGGTAGTTGGCAGGCATAAGGTCTGCGGCCATGGCATCGCGCCAGGTTTCGGCCAGCGAATCCAGACTCCGAAGGCTCACCCCGTGGAGCGCCAGATGGGTCGCATTGGCCGCGCCGATAGATGTGCCGACGAGCAAATCGGGCTGAAACCCCGCCTCCAGCAACGCCCGCAATGCGCCCACCTGCAACGCGCCTCGGGCTCCTCCGCCGCCCAACACGAATGCTAACGGCCTGCGCATTCACCTGCCTCCCTTCTCCGATGATGGGTGTGATGCGTCCCACCTACCATCGCGCATGGTGCTCCTCGGCGAACCCCACCAGGTCCACGATGGCGAGTTCCTCTCCATCGTCGGCGACGGCCCGCCCGTTGTACCGTCCGAACATCTGATGCACCTCGCTGAAGATGATGCCCAGGTTGGTACGGGCCGTGCGATCCAAGAATGGCGTGAACGTCAGGTCTAGCCTGCCTTCGTTATCGGTGAATCGCCACGGTTTCATGTAGTCGCCGGAAACGTAGTCAAAGCGCACCTGGTCCAGTTTGTGGATGCGGTTGGCGAGGATGAGCGCGTTCTCGGTCGCCGCCGAAAGGTCGCCAAAGCCGCACCCCAGGTTCAGGCCCACCGTGCGTCCATCGGGCAGAAAACCCGATGCGCTCGCCCAGTTCCAAAACGAGCGGTACTCCCACACCCCTCGCCCCCAGTCCAGCGAGCCGATGCACGTTTGCGGTTCCAGCGTTTCCTGGATGTCGCCATAGCGGAGCGTGCCCGAAGCAGGCAGACAGTTGATCTTGCGGTTGTAGTAGAAACGCCGCTTGCCGATGGGGATGACGATGGTCATGGATTCGTACCCAGGCGGTGCGGACAGGGTGATATCGGCCTCAATGCCGCGCCCGTCGTGGAAGGCAGGCCACGAGACCATGATGCGGCGTTCGGCGTCGCGGACGAGGAAATCCAGGCGGACTCCGCTACCCTCAAAGTGGCTGTCGCCTTCCGTGCTGTTGCGCGGCAAGACCACGCCGCGGCCCAAAGGCAGGACAAGCCCCTCCTCATGCAACGCGTGCGTCTGGAAATCGACCGTGTACACGAAGATGTTGCCCGCGTAGCCCAAATCCGCGATCGTGGCCGAGAAGAAGCGGCGCGGCGTGAAGACCGCGTAGTAGTCCCATCGCTTGATGCGAAAGCGCTGCAGCGGTCGCAGTGCGTAGAACCGCGCGGCTTCCAAATTGCAGTCCAAGATCGGCTGGCGAGACCACCCCACTTGGGCTAGATCGCCGGATGGACTCAGAAGCGGCCCCGGTTGGGTCAATTCAGTCTGCATGATCGTCCTCCCCTGGCGTGGTATTCTGCAAACCCCCGGCATGGCAACGGGCCCGGGCTATCGGGCCCACACAAAGGGCAACGACCCTATCAGCCCTCTATAGAGCACCGCCATCTCCGCCGCGGGCACCAGCGACAACTCGCCCTCAAACGCCTGCTTCAACTCCATGCCCGCGACCGCGAATTCCGCCGTCAGCGAGACGCGAACGTGCGCATCCTCGTAAACCAGGCCGTTATCTGCCAACGTGAGCGACGACTCCCGACCGGCCTCGCGGCGGCGAATGGTGTTGCCCTGGATGTGGAAAGCGTTGTCGTTCTCACGCCGGAAGTCCGCCTCGCTCAGGAACAGGCGCGGCTTGTCCAGATAGGGCTTGCCCTGGTGCACGCAGAATGTGGCGCAGTTGCCGCATTCGTTGCAGAAATCGTCCACGTGCACGATTTGGCGCGCCTGCGCGATTTCAAGCATCCGCTCGCGCACAACCTCCAACGTCCCGTTGCGGCATGCCAGCACGGGCACCGCCCGGCGCACGGGCGAAACCGCGTAGGCGTAGTTGGCGCGGTTCGGGCAGACCTCCACGCACTTGTCGCACAGGGCCGCGCATTGCAGGCACCGTGCGGCCTCGGCGCGGGCGGCCTCCTCGCTCAGCGTCTGCTCCACCAGGTCAAAACCCGCCCGTTGGTCCACCGGCAGCATGCTCGGCTTGTGCTGGGGCACCTTGCGGGCGCGAGCACGCTTGACGGCCAAAACCTCCTCGGCGGACAGTTCCGGCAATCGCGGGCTCAGCATCCGGAACGGCACGCCCAACTCCGCACAGATGGCCTCTGCGGCGCGGCGCCCATCCTCACAGGCTTGGATGATGATCGCCGGGCCACGGACGGCATCGCCGCCGGCGTACACGCGCGAGGGCCCCGCGCACCCAGTTTGCGGGTCAACGCCGATGGCCCCGTCGCCGCGCAGAGACACTGCGCTCCCGCTCAGAAATGCGATGTCCGGCTTCTGTCCGATGGCGACGATGATGGAATCGGCCTCCAGGCGGAACTCGCTTCCGGGGATCGGCACAGGGCGTCGGCGACCATCGGCGTCCGGTTCGCCCAGTTGGTTGCGCACGCACTCCAACGCGACGACGCGGCCCTGTTCCAGCACAATGCGCACGGGCGACGCGAGTTCCAGTATCGTATTTCCTTCATCCAGCAGGTCTTGAATTTCTTCAGGCTCGGCGGGCATCTCCTGGCGAGTGCGGCGGTACACTACGGTAACGGGCTCCCCCGTAAGCCGCCTGGCCGTGCGCGCCGCATCCATAGCCGTGTTCCCGCCGCCGACGACCAGCACGCGCTTACCCAGTTCCGGAGTCTTGCCTCGAGCGGCGCGCGCGAGAAACTCCAGCGCGGTGTACACGCCCTCGCCGTCCTCTCCCTCTATGCCCAGCCGTGCATCGCGCTGCCATCCGGTGGCCACGTACACGGCATCGTAGCCGTCCTGAAGCAACTGCTCGGGGGGTTCGGTGATAGGGTGCGACAGCACGATTTCCACGCCCAGGGCCTTGATAAACTCAATGTCCTCTTGAACGATGTCCTTCGGCAGTCGGAACTCAGGTGCGAGGGCCAGCATTCCGCCGGGCACATCCTTCGCCTCAAAGATGGTGCACTGCACGCCGCTCAGGGCCAGGAAGTACGCCGCCGCCAACCCCGAAGGCCCGCTTCCGATGATAGCCACCTCGTAGTCGGTTGGTTCCGGCATGTCCACCGTAACCTCGCCGTTCTCGGTAGCAAAGCGCTTGAGAGCGCGGATGGCCACCGGCTCGTCGTAGTTGTTGCGCGTGCAGCGGGTCTGGCACAGGTGCGTGCAAACGTAGCCGGTTACGCCCGGCAACGGGTTGCGCGCCAGGATAACCTCCAGCGCGCGATTGTAATCACCCTGCGCGATCATCCGCGCGTACTCGGGCACGTCCTGCCTCACGGCGCACTGTTCCACGCACGGCGCGGCGATGCAGTCAAATAGGCCCAGCGGGGACTCCACCTTGGGCAGGCCATACGGATGATATGCCTTCTTGTAGCGCGGGTGGGACAGCGCCTCGGCGGCGGCGCGGTCCAGGTTCGCCATGCGATCTTTCGCCAATTCGGCCAGGCTCCCCGCCGACCGCGCGCGCATCTCGGCCTCCAGGTTCTCCAGGTACTGCACAAACCGCGAGTACCCGCCCGGTTTGAGAATGTCGGAGACAGCGGTAACCGGCAGCGCACCGCAGGACAGGATGGTGGCCACATTCAGCGCGTCCGCGCCGGCAGAGTAGGAGACGCTCAGATCGCCGTTGAACTCGTGAACCAGTTTGCGAAACAGGCTCATCGTGATGGGATAAAGCGCCCGGCCCGACATGTACATCTCGCCGCCGGGCAGGTAGCCCTTGTGGTTCGCCATCGCCAGCGTGTTGCTCAACTTCACGCCAAAGGTCAACCCGCATTCCTGCGCGGTTTTCTTCAGCGAGCGAATCAATTGCACCGCGCGCGGATATTGCAGGTCATGCTCAAAAACCGCGTCTGGAATGTCAATCTCGGTGAAGCCTAGGTCGTGGTGCAGGATGCGCATCACCGCATCCTTGCCCAGGAGCGTCGGGTTCAGTTTCACCATCGTATGCAGGCCGCGCTCCTCCATCAGATAGCGGGCGATGCGCTCAATCTCGTCGGGCGGGCACCCGTGCATCGTGGACAGCGTTACGTTGTCCGTGAGGCGCGTGGGGATGTCCACATCGGCCAGATCCGGGAACTCCGCCTCCAGCACCGCGCGAATCTCGGCGAGTTCCTGCGAGGCGTCGGCCAGGCGGTCCATGAAGCGGGTCATGGGCGCGCTGCGGATGCCGTCCAGGTTGTAGCCCACGCTCATGTTGAACACCGTGCCGAAGGGGACATCGTCAAACCCCAGCACGCGCCGCAGGACATGGAGCAGCGCCCACGCCTTGATGTACTCCGCCGCCGACTGCTCCAGTTTCAACTCCTGCGACCATTCCACATTGTAACCCTCGTCGGCCATGTCAATGCACGGGCGGTCTATCTTCAGTTCGTCCATGATTTGGACGGTCTTCAGTTCTATAAACCGCCCGCCCGACAGCCACGCGCAGACGATGTTCTGGGCCAGTTGGGTATGCGGGCCGGCGCCCGGGCCGATGGGCGTCGCCAGGGGATGGCCGAAGATCTTGCTCGCATAGGGAGCGTCGGCGCGGGGTTTGTAGAACAGCGCGCGCGGGATGCCGAAGACGGAGCTGTTGCGCTCCAACTCGCCGAGAATCCACCGAAGCAGCACGTCAAACGGTTGTGGCCTCATGATGTCGGACATGGTCGTCCCCTCCCTAGTAGTCTCGGGCCGGTAACCGGCGCGCATAGCGTTGCGCAGGGGGAATTGTAGCCGCAGTCGGAGTCGGGGTCAAACCGCCTGGGCAATCCACACGGCTCCCCAACCTGTTGGCACCACCGTCCGTTCTGCCATGCCGAGCGACGCGGGCCCGTTGACGGTTCAAGGGGGCACGGGTAGAATAGGCCACGAACGACGCGGCACGAGGGACTAACGTCATGAGACTCATGTTCGTTTTATTCGCGCTTGGGCCGGGCGTCTGTGGGTTTTCGCTTGCCTATCTCCTGCGCCACCCCGAGGAATGGCCGGCGCCGACCTTGATGTTGGCCGTCAGCGTGGCATTCACGATTGCCACCCAAACATGGGGCGCGGCAAAATTGCGGCAACTCCTCCCACCATCTTATGCGTTTCAAATCGTGGCAACGCGCTGGGGCGGGATTGCTCTGGGAATCGTCATCGCCTTTCTCGCCTACTTCGTGCTCCTTGTCCAACCGTAAAGGCACACAAGAGACAAGAGGGCGTGGCCGGAGGTAGAGATATGCATCGCCGAAAGACAAGCGCGCGCATCGGTTTGATCCTGAGTGCGACACTTATTCTTGCGGCCGGGGCCGCCTTTCTGATAAACGTCAGTCGGCCCGGCCCGCTTACGTCCATCGGCGACGCGCACAGGACACAACTTCCCGCCACATTGACGATCGCCACGCTGAACCTCTGGCACGACTACCCGCACTATTCCCGCCAGGCCGAGCGTCTTCAAGGGGCGACCCTCGCCCTGCGTGAACTGTCGCCCGACGTGGTGTGCCTGCAAGAGGCGTCGCGCACACCTGCGGTCGCCCATGCCGCGCGGGAAATCGCCGATGCCCTGGGCATGGGAGGCGTGTACGCCCGCGCCAACGGCAACCGCGCCCTCATCCGCTTTGAGGAAGGCGAGGCCGTCCTGGCCGCCGTTGCCCCGACCGGCGCAGGGCGGTGCGAACTGTCGCCCGCCGCGGGCTTCTTTGAGCATCGGCTGGCGGTCTGGGCCACCGTGGACACCAAGGCAGGGGCAGTCGTCGTCTTCAGCACCCACATCACCAACAAACCCGGCGAGGTCAACGCTGCGCAGATTCGCGCATTGGTGGAAATTGTTGAGCAAGAACGCCGCGGGCTACCGGCCATCGTAGCAGGGGATTTCAACGCGCACGAGAATGCCGCACAGATACGGAACCTCCCCGCCCATTGGCACGACGCCTACCGCGAGGCCAAGCCCAACGACCCAGGCCCCACGAGCGTGGACTCCGGCAAGCGGATTGACTACATCTTCCTCGTGGACGGCGAGGGGACACGTTGGGAGATTCTGGATGCCGCCACTTTTGGAAGCGAGGCCATCTCCGACCACCGCGGCGTCTGGACGCGAGCGCGGCTGGTTCCGCGGCCGTAGGCGGCGCTACACGGCATCACCCCCAGCGGGCCGGGCATTGTGCCGCCACTGCGCCAGCGCCACGCCTGCGATAGCCACGACCATCCCCACATATTGCACCATCTGCAGGCGTTCGCCCAAGGCCAGGGATGCGATGAGGGCCGTGGCGAAGGGCGACAGATTCAGGAGAAGGTTCATCTCCAACGCGGTCAGCGTCTGAAGTGCGTGGTTGTACAGTAGGTACGCCAGCGCGGTGTTCACAAGCGCCAGCCAGAGGATAATTCCAATCCCAGGTGCGGCCATCTGGGGCAGCCCTTCCACAGCGAAGGCCAACGGCAGCAACGCGATCCCGCCGAAGCCCAGCGGGAAAGCCGTAAGGGCCAGCGTGCCGGCCGTCCCGTCGCGGGCCACGCCCCGGCCCAAAATCCCGAACGCCGCGAAGGCCACCAGGCCAATGCCCGTAACCGCCAGCCCAAGGGGTTCCCCTGCGCGGAGCCCAGGCGCGAAGAAAACGCCGCACCCCAACAAACAGACGACCAAGCCGGCGACCTGCAACCGAGACGGATACTCGCGCAGCCATGGGATGCTCATCGCCAACACGAGGAGCGGCACGAGGCTCATCAGAAACGAACTGGTGGTGGAGGGCAAGTACTGGAGCCCCCAGAACAGGCACCCGTTGCCGATGGTATATGCGAGTAGGCCGATGAGCGCCAGCCGCCCCCATACGGCCCGCGACCGTGGGCGCGTGTTGCCGCGTAACGCGAACGGGAGTAGAATCAGAAACGCGGCCGTGTACCGAAGGGCTGCCAACGTCAGCGGCCCCGCGTACCGAAGCCCCGCCTTCACAAGCACAAACGATGAGCCCCAGACCCACACGACCACCAGCGACTCGGCCAGCGCGGTGGGAAGAGATGGCCTCACGCGCGGCGCGGATGGCGTCGTCATAAGCGCGTTCTCCTTTCGGGTTTGGGCGACATTATCGCGCGGGACATGCGGGATGTCAAGACATAGTTGACGGCCCGGGGCGCTGAACGTATAATCGCGTTAGAACATATTTTCTATGGAGGACTGGCATGAGCGAAATTACGATCGCCTGCGTGCAGATGACACCGCAATTGGGCGAGGTCGGGGAAAACCTGGTGCGCATGACCGAATTCATTGAGAAGATTCGCGGCGAGCATGACGTGGATCTCATCGTCTTCCCCGAACTGTGCACCACCGGCTACGAGTGCGGCGTTCACTTCACCGAATTGGCCGAGCGCATCCCCGGCCCCACCACCAACCTAATGAGCCAGCGTGCCTCGGAGTTTGAGGTGCACCTGGCATTCGGGATGGTCGTCAAGGAGAAGGTGGAAAGCATCGTGTACAACGCCGCCATTCTCATCGGCCCCGACGGCGAGATTCTCGGCGAGTACCGCGCCCTGCACCCTAGGGGCGAACAGCGACTGGCATTTCGCCCGGGCTATCGCCTGCCCGTCTTTGAAACCGGCATCGGCCGCATCGGCATGATGCTCGGCTGGGACATGGCCTTCCCAGAAGTCGCGCGCTCGCTGGCGCTGGACGGCGCGGAATTACTCATCGCGCTCGCCAACTGGGAGAAGCCGAACCAGGAAGAATGGAAGGCCTACGCGTTGGCGCGGGCGATGGAGAATGCGTCGTTTTTGGCCGCGGCCAACCGCGTGGGCGAGGAGTACACCTACGCCTTCTTCGGCGAGAGCATGATTCTCGGGCCTCGCGGCCAGTTGCTCGCCATCATGGACGAAGAGACCGAGGGGTACTGCATCGCCCGCATCAACCTGGACGACGTGCGGCGCACCCGCGAGGAACTGCAGATCATGCAGTGCCGCCAACCCCAAGCCTACCGGAGCATCGTAAGGAGGTACTGATATGCAGCGCATCATTGACCTTCGCAGCGACACCGTAACCCATCCCACTCCCGCCATGCGCGAGGCCATGTACCGCGCCGAGGTGGGCGATGACGTCATGGGCGAGGACCCCACCGTGAACCGCCTGCAGGAAATGGCCGCCGAGCGCATGGGCAAAGAGGCGGCGCTGTTTGTCGCCAGCGGCACCATGGGCAATCTCATCTGCATCCTGGCCCAGTGCCAGCGAGGCGACGAAGTCATCATGGGCGACAAGGCCCACACGTTCCTGTTTGAGGCAGGCGGCCCCTCCGTGCTGGGTGGCGTTCACGTGCGCACGGTGCGAAACCGCGAGGACGGCACGGTGGACCCCGCCGAGGTGGAAGCCGCCGTCCGAGCCGATAACGTGCACTTCCCCCGCAGCCGTCTCGTCGTGCTTGAAAACACGCACAACCGTTGCGGCGGCGCTGTGCTCACACGCGCGCAGATGGATGAAATCGTGGCGGTAGCCCGCAAACACAACCTGAATGCCCACCTGGACGGCGCGCGCATCTTCAATGCCGCCGTCGCGCTGGGCGTGGACGCGCGCACCCTGGCCGAGCCGTTTGACACGGTCAGTTTCTGCCTGTCCAAGGGGCTATCGGCGCCCGTGGGGTCGCTGGTGTGCGGCACGCGCGAATTCGTGCGCGAGGCCAAGCGTTTGCGCAAAGTCCTGGGCGGCGGCATGCGACAGGCGGGGATCATCGCCGCGGCGGGCATTGTGGCACTGGAGCAGATGGTGGACCGCCTGGCCGACGACCACGCCAACGCGCGGCGGCTGGCCGAAGGCCTCGCCGAAATGGGCGTGTTTGACATCCGCCTGGAGCGCGTGCAGAGCAACATCCTCATCTTCGGGTTGGCCACGGACAGATTCTCACCCGCGCAGTTGGTGGCTCGTTGCGCGCAGGACGGGCTGAAGTTCCAGGCCATTGAGGGCGGCCAATTCCGCATGGTTACGCACTACGGCGTTGAGCGCACAGACATAGATCGCGCCCTGGTCATTGTCCGAGACGCCGTGCGCGATTTGAGGGGACAAAGCGGTTAGAGGATCAAGGACCCGGTTTGCCTCTGTGGGCGTTCTTGCTATACTTCTGGGTGAACAAGCGACAAAGTGAGAATGCCGGACCGCATCGCGGTTTGGCGCACGGTTATCGGATGGCGACGGTTTAGGAGGTGAGGCAAAATGTTCTTTCCTGGTCTCTACTTTGACCCAGTATACCTGATGTTCGCGCTGCCGGCGTTGATACTCGGCCTGTACGCCCAGATGAAGATACGGACTTCCTACTCCAAGTATCTGCGCGTGGCAAACAGCCGTGGGATCACGGGACTTCAGGCGGCGCGCTACTTATTGGACAGCGCCGGCCTGTACGACGTTGAGATTGAGGGTACCCCGGGCGAACTTTCCGACCATTACGATCCGTCCAGCAGGAAACTGCGCCTGTCGCGAGGTGTCGCCAACTCGCCATCTGTGGCCGCGCTGGGCATCGTAGCCCATGAGGTCGGCCACGCTGTGCAACACGCCGAGGGGTACGGACCGCTCCAGGTGCGTTCGGCCATCGTGCCCATTGTCAGCATCGGGACATGGCTGGGCCCCATCCTGTTCATAATCGGCTTCTTGCTCCAGGCGTATGACTTGGCAGTGCTGGGAGTGCTGGCTTTTGCGGGCGCGGCGGTGTTCTCGCTCATCACGCTGCCCGTGGAACTCAACGCCAGTTCCCGCGCCATGCAGATGCTGACGAAGGCGGGCCTGGTTACCCAGCAGGAATACAACGGCGCCAAGTCGGTTCTATCGGCCGCCGCGCTGACCTACGTGGCCGCCGCCGCCCAGAGCATTTCCACGCTGCTGTATTACGTCTTCCTCCTGGGCGGGCTACGCAGGAACGATTGAGTCATGCGGTGGAACTGCTCCTAGACCTCGCTTTGCCGGAACTGGAGGCGCGCCTGCGGGAGTGGCAACAGCCTGCGTACCGCGCTCAGCAGGTGTGGAACTGGGTGTACAAACACGGCGCCACCCAGTTCGCCCAGATGACCAACCTGCCGGTTGCGCTCCGCCAGCGATTGGAGGCCCAGTTCGCTCTCACGCCGTTTGAGCCCATAGCCGAGCACCTCTCGGCCGACGGCCAAACGCGCAAACTGGCCCTTCGCCTCCATGATGGCGAAATCATTGAGTCCGTGTGGATGCGGTACGAGAACCGCGAAAGCGTGTGCGTATCCACCCAGGCCGGGTGTGCCATGGGCTGCGCCTTTTGCGCCACGGGCCAGGGCGGATTCCGCCGCAACCTCACGGCGGGCGAGATCGTCGGCCAGGTGCTCGCCTTCGCCCGCCTGCTTCCCCCTACTGCGCGCGTTACCAACGTCGTCTTCATGGGCATGGGGGAACCTTTCGCCAACTACGACGCCGTTTGGAAAGCCGTCTCCATTCTCATGGCCCCCGAGGGGTTGGGCATTGGTGCACGGCACATCGTCATTTCCACCGTCGGGCTCATCCCGGGCATCCGCCGCTTTGCGCAGGAGCGTTCGCAGGTGCGGCTGGCGGTTTCGCTCCATGCGCCGGATAATGCCCTGCGCGACCAACTGGTCCCGGTCAACCGCGCCTACCCCCTCGGCCCCCTGATGGAAGCCATACGCGATTATGTCAAGTTGACAGGCCGCCGTGTTACGTTTGAGTATGCCCTCATCGCGGGCATCAACGACAGCCCCGAACAGGCCCTTGCGTTGGCCGCGCTCCTGCGGGGCCTACCGGCCCATGTGAATCTCATCCCGCTCAACCCCGTGCCCGGTTCGCCGTGGAGGCCGAGCCCCCGCGAGCGCGTGCGGCACTTCCAGGCGGTGCTGGACGAACGCGGCATCGCCTGCACCGTGCGCCTGGGCCGAGGCACCGACATCCAGGCGGCGTGCGGCCAGCTGCGTGCGCGAACGCTGCAAACGTCGGCGTAAACACGCCCCATCCCCCCCGAGGCATGGCAAACGCAGTGTGAACGTGTGGCACAGGCGAATTCTTGCGTTTTCGCCCAAGAACGGGTATGATAGCGTCATGATCCGAATTTCCGCATCCATCCTGTCGGCCGATTTTGCGCGGCTCGGCGAACAGATCGCAGAAGCCGAGCAAGGCGGTGCCGACTATATTCACGTGGACGTGATGGACGGCGTCTTCGTCCCCAACATCACGGCGGGCCCCGTACTGGTCAGCGCGGCGCGTCGCAGCACTTCCTTGCCGCTGGACGTCCACCTGATGATTGAGAAACCGGAACGCTACCTGGAAGCCTTCCGAGAGGCGGGCGCGGACATCTTGACCGTGCACTACGAGGCCTGCCCGCACTTGCACCGAACCGTTCAGCGCATTCGGGAACTGGGGGCGGCGCCGGGCGTCTCCCTCAACCCGTCCACGCCCCTCTCGGCGCTGGAGGAGATTCTGGACTACGTAGACCTGGTGCTCATCATGACGGTGAATCCTGGGTTCGGTGGGCAAAAGTACATAGACACGATGACCGCGAAGATCGCGCGCCTTCGCCGCTGGCTGGATGAACGAGATCATCGCCCTGTCATAGAGGTAGACGGCGGCCTGAACCCCGACACCGCGCCGAAGGTGGCCAAGGCGGGGGCCGACATTATCGTGGCCGGCGCGGCCGTTTTCGCTGCCGATGTGCCGATCCGCGCGGCAATTGGACGATTACGCGAAGCGATCGCCCTGCAGCGGGGTTAGGGGAAATAAGAAAGGCCAGCCGTGGGCTGGCCTAGCGGCAACAAACCGACGGGACTACGCTTTTTGCAGCGTCTTCAGGCAGTGGGAGCAAATGCGGACGCGTCGCTTACGACCGTCTATCACGATCGTTGCCTTCTGAACATTGACATCAAAGCGCCTATTGGTGCGCCGATTGGAATGGCTCACGTTGTGTCCAAACTGCGGCCCACGCATGCAGATTTCACATTTTGCCATAGAATGCAACCCCTTTCATAATACAAGATACAAATGCGTGCGGCGCAAATTGCGCACCTATGTATAATAACACAAACCCGTGTTTTCGGCAAAACAGGGCTCGGGACTTTGCAACCGGCCCGCACACAGAGATGTCAGGAGAGCGTAACTCCCATGGCAGAACAAACAAGGCTGGGCAAAATTGAGGTCTCGCCTGCGGCCATCGCCAGCATCGCCAGCCAGGCGGTCCTAAAATCCTATGGCGTCGTGGGCATGGCCCCTGCCAACGTGCGCGACGGCATCGTAGAAATCCTCACCGGCGATCGCAGCAGACGCGGCGTTCAGGTGCGCCTGGACGGAAACGACATCATCATTGACCTCTACGTGGTCATTGAATATGGAACCCGCATTTCCGTTGTAGCCAGGAACATCATGAGCGCCGTGCGGTTTAGCGTACAGAAAGCCCTCGGCGTGCCCGAGATCCTGGTCAACGTCCACGTCCAAGGACTACGGGTCAGCAACGCCGACTGAGGCGCTCAACCCGTGCCCTGCGCCACCACCCTGCATGGAAAGCGAGGAACCGGAACTTGGCGTTAGAAGCCCCAAACAGACCCAAAACACCCAACGGACGGCGAGAGGCCGTTCGGATCTGCGATGGCCAGGGCCTCTTCAAAGCCCTGCGCGTCAGCGCAGCTTGGTTTGAACAGCACGTCCAGGCCATCAATGCCCTCAACGTCTTCCCGGTGCCCGACGGCGACACCGGCACCAACATGATGTTGACTCTGCAGTCGGCCATCAAGGAGGTCGGCGACAATCCCGGCGATTCGGCCAGCGACGTCATGCAGAAGGTGGCCCACGGCGCGCTGATGGGCGCGCGAGGCAATTCGGGCGTCATCCTTTCCCAGTTGCTCCGGGGCATGGCCCGTTACCTGCACAAAAAGGACATCTTCACCGCAGCCGACCTGGCAGCCGCCATGCGCGAAGGTGCCGTTACCGCTTACAAAGGCGTCCTCAAGCCGGTGGAGGGCACCATCCTCACCGTTGCCCGTGAGGTGGCGGATGCCTGCGCCCGGGCCGTGGAGGACACCGACGACATCGTTGCGCTCCTCGAGACTGCAGTAGAAGAGGCCCGCCATTCCGTCAGCCGCACCCCTTCCCTGCTGGCCGTGCTCAAGGAGGCGGGCGTTGTGGACGCCGGTGGGCAGGGACTTGCGATCATCCTGGAAGGCGCACTTCGATTCGCGCGAGGAGAATCCATGGAAATGCTGACAACACCTGCACTCTCTCCAGAAATGGCCATGCCGCACGCCGACGCCGAATACGGCTACGACACCCAATTCATCATCCACGGCCACAACCTAGACGTGGAGGCCATTCGCCAGCGAATCTCCGAGATGGGCGACTCGGTCATGGTCGTGGGCGACAGCACCACCGTCAAAGTGCATGTGCACACGCCCACGCCCGGCACCCCCATCAACTACGGCGCGAGCCTGGGCTCCATTAGCCACGTCATCGTGGAGGACATGCAGCAGCAGTATCAGGAATTCATCCAGTCGCAAACCAAGCCGCCGGTCTCGGCAGAGGAAATCTGCAACATCGCCACCGTTGCCGTTGCGCCAGGAGCCGGGCTTCGGCGCGTCTTTGAGAGCCTTGGGGCAAGTGCCGTCGTCTCGGGCGGCCAGACCATGAATCCCAGCACCGAAGAACTCCTAAAAGCCATAGAGGGCGTCAAGGCCGATAACGTCATCGTGCTCCCGAACAACCGCAACGTCATCCTATCCGCCCAGCAGGCCAAAGCCCTATCTCAGAAGAGCGTCTTCGTCATCCCCACCAAGACCATCCCCCAGGGCATCGCCGCGCTGTTGGCCTTCAACTACCAGGCCGATGCAACCACCAACGCGCAGATCATGGAACAAGCCTTCAAGCACGTGCAAACGGTAGAAGTTACCCGAGCCGTGCGGTCGGCGCGCGTCAATGGCCTCGCCGTACAAGAAGGCGACGTCATTGGCCTGGTCAACGGCGACCTCAAGTTCAGCGGGAGCGAATATCATCAGGTCGTCCTGGACGCGTTGGAATCGCTGCCGCTGGACGAAAGTGAGATTGTTACGATATACTATGGCGAGGATGTAG
>FWPV01008214.1_pt1 | contig 18373 bp, 16 predicted proteins | sample 2228371 | NCBI WGS metagenome assembly FWPV01 (sample SAMEA103939776, study PRJEB20133) | metagenome
AGAGACCTGTGGTTACGCTCACTTCACCCAAGGGCGGTGAAAAATGGTCAAAGAAAAAAACTATAAGGTGGACAGGTACTGATCCGGACAACGATACCCTTACTTACGAGCTTTTTTACTCTATTGACGGAGGCGCAACTTGGCAGAAGTTGAGCGATAAGGTGAAGCCTTCAACGGAGAATAATAAGGCAGATTCGCAGTCGGGGGAGAAGAATCAAAATCAATCGGGCAAAGCCCCAATAAGAATTAAGAACGATGATCCGGACAAAATGATTGCAGAAATGGCTGCAGAGCTCGAAAAACACCCCGAGATCCCAAAGGATGTCAAAGATAAACTGATGGAGCAGGCACCATCAATAATTGCCGAAGGAAGTAGGCAAGCGGCTGAAACCGAAAAGGAAGCCAATAAGAAGGATGAAACCGAATCGAAAACCGATGCCAGCACATCCACGAAGCAGACAAGCTTTACGTGGGACACTTCTAAATATCCCGACGGGATATATCTGATCAAAGTTGTTGCCTCGGACAGGGTAAGCAATCCTATAGATCCTCTAACTAAAGATGCAATTTCTGAGCCGTTTATTGTTACTAACAAGGCTCCAAGGGTTTATGCGTTCAATAAGACGCTAACCGTCTTGGCTGATAAAAGCGTAAGGGTAGAGGGCGTGACATTCCATGATATGGTTGGGATTGCCGGGGTGCAGTTCAAGGTTGACGCTGGAGACTGGATTGCCGCAGCGGCTTCCGACGGCATGTTTGACACGCAGTTCGAAACCTTTGTAGTGGTAACTGAACCCCTCGAGAAAGGTAGTCATACTATTCAGATTAAATCCATTGACCAAGCTGGGAATGCGGCGACTACAAAAGTTGAAGTGAAGATTGACTAGTTTGCTGTAAAATGCCTTTCTCAGTTCACGGCGTGAGGCTGTTATCCATATTTAGAAGCTCACTCCATAGACCTCGCCATCCATAAACTCGAATCGGATGCGAAGGCATTCAAAGCGATGCTCCGATATTGATGTCGCTTTCCACCTGAGAATGTGTTTCTCATCGTCTCCGCGGATTGGAATGGAGTCGTTTAGGTGGAAGCCGGGAAGTTTCCTGCCGAAAGCGTCGCACAACTCTGCTTTCAACCAGCCTCGAATGCTAGCGTCAACATAAATTTCCTCGCGCGATGGAAAGAGTGGGTCGGTAATGAACCCACCAGGAGTTCGCCCGGCACTCAGACCCACGAAACGGTTTTTGTGGAATGTGGCTGCCATAGTCCCAAACCGATGGGTTATTGCATTGTGTGGGTCTGGTGTTCCCCCGTAGAGGATTAGCCAGCGGTTGCCCAAATCCACCCAAGAATTTCCTGCATAAATGCCTTTTGTATCCATTGCTCCAGAATTTTCTTTTGAGCGTGGAATCCAACCTCCGCGCACGGGGCGCTCCCAATGATATCCGTCGCGAGAGAAGCATAGGTCGGTGTCCATCGTTTGCTGTCCATCTTCAACGCGATAATAGCCGAGCATGCCTATCATTATGTCTTCATGCCATTGAACAGCGAGAAAGTAGAATTGAAGGTCCCATGGATCGCGGTCGTCCGGCATTAGTATTAGCTGAGCGTCGCTCCAATTTATGCCGTCTTCACTTAGTCGCCGATGGATGAGGCGGTGAACCCCGGGAGCGTTGTCTACATCTACCCGTCGGTCGGGTATTGCGGGGTGAAGCCATACGGAATAACACTCAAAGCGGGAAAGTTGGTCATTGAAATAAACGTGAGTCGAATCATTTGTCCAGAGTCGCTTACGGGCAAGAACCTCATTTGGTGGGAGTGGAACTTCTATCATTTTTTCGGGGCTTAGTCCCTCAGCTAGCTTCCAAAGGCCACCATCGTGAGGATGGTAGAGACATGGATTATTGATATTTGGCACGCGCCAGCGCAGGCCGTCTTCGCTCTCAGCAAGTAGGTAGCGGAGGTGACCTTCACGATGCTTCCAAAAATACATGCGCCATCGTCCATCAGGGAGTTGCATTACTTTTGGATGCGTAAGGAAAGTCTGGTCATCAATGCCTTCGAAGTGGATGAGATTAGTGTCTTGTCCGTCAATTTCTACCTGACCAAGCATTTTTGGCGTCCAGTGGAGGGCATCATTGGATTCCCATATGCCAATGCGCATCCCTGATTGTCCGATAATGCTGGTATTCCCATAGGCTCGGTATGTGTTGTCCTCCAATAGTATCGGATCACACAACGATGTATTTTCAAAGTTCGGTGTTGCGTTGTCTACTTTGCATTCCACTTTTTCAACTGGCGCATAGACATGCTGAACGCCGAATGCACCGGTGGGAAGCTTTTCCTCGAAAAAGAACTGGCGGTGAGAAACTTCACCCTTAGGGAGTCGAGAAATTGAAGGCAGATAGTGTCTCACGTTGAAATCCCCCCATAATTTCCTGATATGTACACCGTTGCTACTGCATGGCAGGCAATACCCTCGCCTCTGCCAACGAAGCCAAGCCCTTCGGATGTTGAGGCTTTAATATTCACCTTGTCGGCGCTAATTCCGAGCCTATCAGCAATTTGTGAGCGCATTTCTGCAACTCGAGGTGAAATTCTGGGGCGCTCAGCTATAAGCATCACGTCAATGTTACCTACGATCCAGCCTTTTTCGCTAATCATCTTCCCAACTTCTGCAAGAAGCTTTGTGCTTCGGATGTCTTTATACTTGGGATCAGTGTTCGGAAAGAGTTTGCCAATATCTCCAAGTCCTGCGGCGCCGAGAAGAGCGTCCATTACAGCGTGGAGCACCACGTCTGCATCCGAATGTCCTAGCAATCCTTCTTCGCTCTCAAACTCGACCCCGCCTAGGAATAATTTCCTCCCTGCTTTGAATTGGTGGACGTCGTATCCATAGCCGACTTTAATATGATGAAGTGGGATTTTTTTACTCATGATTGCCTCTGCTATTAGAATGTCGGTTGGTGTTGTAATCTTAATATTCTCATACGAACCGGCGACAAGGGCAACTGGGAAGCCCATACGTTCGACAAGGGAGGCGTCATCAGTGCCATAGAAGCCCTCCGAGTATGCATGTTCATAAGCGGCAGTGATTATCTCACGTTTGAAAGTTTGAGGCGTTTGAATTGCATAAAGCTTACTACGGTCTAAAGTGGATTCAACCATTCGTCCATCGCTGGAGGTTTTGATTGTATCCGTAACAGGAATCGCTGCTATGGCGGCGCCATGCTCCCTTGCGGTTTTTATTGAATCCTCGATAATCTTTGCGCTAACAAGGGGCCTTGCTCCATCATGAATGACAACGAGTTCTGTATTGGGCGAAATTGCTCGCAAGCCATTCCACACGGAATCTTGCCGTTCTTTTCCTCCTGCAACGATTTTGTTTACTTTTCTTATTTCATGATCCTTTATGATTTGTTCTGCGCGGGGGATGTCTTCTTTGGCAACAACAAGCACAATCTCGTCAATTGAGGTGGAAAGTTCGAAGGGATAAAGCGTAAATACAATGAGAGGTTTGCCAAGTAGGGGGACAAAAGCTTTGCCTGTCCCCCTACTTAATCTTCTTCCGAGGCCTGATGCTGGAATAATTGCGGATGTTGCGCTCAATCAACTCATCCTCTTCTTCTTGAACGGCTTTGAGGTTTGCGAAAATCATTTTCCCAGCGACGGTCTGCAGAACACTAGTTACGACAACGTCAATTGTCTCGCCAATGTGTTTTTTTCCACCTTCCACAACGATCATAGTGCCGTCGTCAAGATATGCAATTCCTTGGTTAGACTCCTTACCCTCTTTGATTATTGAAACTGTTAGCTCTTCGCCGGGAAGTACCACCGGCTTGAGGGCATTGGCTAGTTCGTTTACGTTGAGAACGGTAACGCCATGAAGTTCTGCCACCTTGTTTAAGTTAAAGTCGTTGGTTACAATGCAACCGCCAATGTCTTTTGCGACTTTAACCAGTTTTTCGTCAACTTCCTCAGCATCCGTTGGGTCAACTGTCTCAAAACTTTTAATGATTAGGTTGAGCTCCTTTTGCATCTGGTTGAGTATGTCTAAGCCCCTTCTGCCCCTTGCTCTTCTGAGGAAGTCTTCCGAATCTGCAATGTGCCTAAGCTCTTCAAGCACAAAGCTTGGAACATAGATAGGTCCTTCGAGAAAGCCTGTGCGGCAGACATCTGCAATTCGACCGTCAATTATAACATTTGTATCAAGGACTTTGGGCTTCTGAAATTCTCTTACGCCTACCTCGCTAACTCGAGCCAAACTCGGAAAATAGTGCCTGAGTTCTTCTTTAATGCTCATAGTTGTCCACACTGAAATATACATCAGTGCAACGAATACGACTATGGCTAGGAACCAATAAGCATCACCTGCGCGGCTGGCAACAAATGGGACAAACACGACACTTAGTAACAAACCAATTGCAAGTCCAATGAATAATGCAATCTTATCAATGCCATCCATATGTTCGAACTTTTTGCTGAAATTGACAAGATTGCGGAAAACTACCGAAGCTATAAGTATTCCACCAAATATACCCATAAGCACAAGGGCTACGGTAATTATGATGGCTCTAGCCTGATGGAATGCATACCACTGAAGCCAGCGTTGGAAGAATGTCATTTGGTTGATTTCCGCGCGCCCCAGACCGGGTTGGTGCATTCCTAACAGATCATCGGTAATGCGCATATCAGCTATTGGCTTAATCACCAGCCAGAGTACTAGTATAATTGCAGCTATTGTAAGAAGAATCCAAAAGGGCCTTGCTGACAAGTTTTCACCCCCTTATCTATCAACCTCGCCGAGAACTATGTCAAGACTACCGACAATAGCGACGGTGTCTGCTACTTTCCAGCCTTTCATCATTTCTCTGAGGGCTGCAAGATTAATAAATGATGGTGCTCGCCAGTGAAGGCGATAAGGGTTAGTAGAACCGTCGCTTATTAAGTATACCCCCAGATCTCCTCTTGAGGATTCTATATGCGCATAGACTTCTCCTGCAGGGGGTTTTAACACTCGCGGCATCTTGGCAGTATATTCTCCCTCGGGTAGCATATCGAGTGCTTGCTCAATAATCTTCAGGCTTTCCCTTATTTCACCAGTCCGAACTAGGTATCTTGCTAGGCAATCACCTGCGGTTTCTGTAACAACTTTGAAATCGAGACGGTCATATACGGAATAAGGATCATCTTTTTTTATGTCGAACGGTACGCCCGAACCGCGAAGATTTGGTCCGCTCATCCCATAGTCAATAGCATCCTCTGCGGAGATTTTGCCAACTCCGCGAGTCCTGACTAATACGATTTCATTTTTACTAAAGAGATCGTCAATCTCCTCCATTCGAGATGGCATCTTTTTTAGGAAATCCCGACATTTTTTATCAAAGCCGGCTGGCAAATCGCGTGCTACGCCTCCGGGTCGAATGTAGTTGTACGTGAGCCGAGCTCCGCAGGTCATTTCGAATAGATCAATTATATCTTCCCTCTCACGGAATGCATAGATAAATGGCGTGCTTGCGCCGAGATCGAGCCCAAAAGCTCCAACGAATACAAGGTGGCTTGCAATACGGTTCAGCTCCATCATTATGACTCGAATAAACTCGGCACGCTCGGGGACTTCGACGCCCATTAGCTTTTCGACTGCCAGAGCGTAGACCTCGTTGTTTAGCATGGAGGAAAGGTAGTCGGTCCGATCTGTAAGGGTAACGAATTGGAGATATGACCGCTTTTCCGCCAGTTTTTCAATACCCCTGTGGAGGTAGCCTATATCTGGTTGGGCATCAACAACCGTCTCGCCATCTAGCGTGAGTATCACCCTTAGCACCCCATGTGTGCTTGGGTGCTGTGGACCCATGCTTATTTGTATTTCTTCAGTTCTAAGTGTACTAGTTGGCATGCTTAACAACCAATTATCGTTTTGATATTTTGCTTAACTTTCTATATAGTCCTTCCTAAGTGGGAAACCTTCCCATGTAGATTCGAGAAGTATTCTTTGCAGGTTTGGGTGTCCAACGAATTGGATGCCGAACATATCGTATACTTCGCGCTCCTGCCAGTTAGCTGCACGCCAGACCGTCGTAACCGATGGCACCTCGCATTTCTGCTTATCAATTTTGACTTTCAAGGTCAAATAATGTTTTTTTGTGATTGAATAAAGGTGATAAACTACGTCAAACCGATCTGGCAATTCAACGGCAGTTAGCGACATCAGGTAATCAAAGCAAAGTTCCTGATTTTCCTTTAGAAATCGGCATATACTGACAATATCGCTAGGTTTGACTGTTAGTACCGGATTGCCGAAAACTTCCTCCGAAGCCTCGATTGAGCTCGGGAATTTTTCTTCAATTATCTGTTTTATAGTTCCTAAAGTCATGTTAGTTATAATTTCTGGTGCTAAAAAGAAAAGTAGGTGTGCACCGATAGTTTAGCTGCAAATACTTCTTGGACAACGAAGTTTTTCCACCTGAAAGTGATCTCTCGCTTAATTCTTTATTGTCTCAATATTATTCTTTTTAGCCGCAACTGTCTCCTTGCGTATCTTCTCGCGAAGTTTGATGCATGCATGTAGGAGTGCTTCTGGTCTGGGTGGGCAGCCTGGAAGGTAAACATCTACCGGGATAACCTCATCTACGCCTTTAACGACGCTGTACGAATCAAAGAACGGTCCTCCAGAGATTGCGCATCCTCCCATTGCAATTACATACCTTGGTTCTGCCATTTGTTCCCATAATCTTCGTATGCGGGGCGCCATCTTTTTTGTAACTGTGCCGGCGACAATCATCAGGTCGCTTTGTCTTGGGGATGCGCGAAACATCATGCCAAATCGGTCGAAGTCGAATCTAGCGGCTCCGGTTGCCATTAGCTCAATTGCGCAGCATGCTAGTCCAAAAAGCATATACCAAAGAGAAGATGTACGTGCCCAATTCAATACCGTATCTAATGAGGTAGTAATAATGTTACCTTCTGGAAGCTTCTCAACTATTCCCAACGGAGCACTCCCTTCCACCACGCGTATATGAGTCCGATTAACAGAATGGCAATGAAGACCATCATCTCAACAAAAGCAAATGTAGCCATGCTCATATGTCCGATTTGAATGGGTTTCAAGCTCTTTAACACAGCTGCCCAAGGAAAAATGAACACCGCCTCTACGTCAAATATAATAAATACGAGCGCAAATATGTAATATCCAACGCGAAATTGCTTCCAAGCATCACCAAAGGGAATCTCACCGCATTCATATGTTTCTCTCTTTGCGCCGACTGCCTTGTGTGTTGGTCGCAATGCCCACGAAAGCCACATCGCGATGGCGCAGAACGCTATCCCAATTACAACAAGTAATCCGATAAAGGCGTAGTTATTTTGCATTCTTTTCTTTCTCCAGATATTTCGTTTGCGCTCGGAGATGATTCGTTTTGTTATTTTATCATATTTGAAAAGTGTATGCCAGAGCCACTATTGTTTACCATCACTAAAGCTTCGTTGACCAAAACTCTCTTATTTGGTATAGTATCATTATAATTAGCAATGAAGGGGCAGTTTATATGGCTTTTCCAATAAAACTTGGGTTTGTTCCAGCGAATAGGCGTTATTTCTCTACAGAACTAGCCTCGAAGATGCGTGCGCATACCCTCGAGGCGATAAGGACACTCGGCATTGATGTCGTTGTGCCCGACGAGGGAATGACAGAAGCAGGATGCGTCAAAAATCGGGATGAGGGGCGCAAATGCGGTGAACTTTTCCGCAAAGCCGGAGTTGATGGAATAATTGTCGGCGCAATGAACTTCGGCGATGAACAGGGATGCGTTGCCGCAATTGATGCTTCCGGCAAAGCCGTTCCTGTGATGATTTTTGGCTGCCAAGAGGAAGAAGTCGTGCGTCCAAATTTGCCAAGACGCGATGCCTTCTGCGGACTGCTATCAATTGCCGAAGCACTTCGGCAGGCTAGCGTGAAGTATACAATAGCACAAAAGCCAATCTGTTTCCCCAGCGACAACGATTTCCTCGTTGAGCTTGATCATTTTGCGCGTGTCTGCCGCGTCATAAAGGGCATTAGTGGTGCTCGAATTGGTCAAATAGGAACGCGCCCTGAAGCTTTTTGGACCTGCCGATATGATGAGAAAATGCTCCAGCAGATAGGCGTAACCGTTGTGCCGAAGGACCTATCGGAGCTTTTGGGTGCAATAAACCACCTGAACGATGATGATGCTGAAGTGAAAGCGAAAGTACAAGACATCCGGACGAAGGTAGATACAACGCTCATAGCGCCAGAGATTCTTCTAAAAATTGCAAAATTTGAGTTGGCGCTGGAAAAAATGATCTCACAGTTTGAGATGGATGCAGTGGCAATCCAATGTTGGAATTCACTTCAGCTTAACTACGGCATAGTAGCATGTGGAGCGCTTGCCAGAATTGGTGATGCCGGCACGCCTGTTGCATGTGAGGCAGACGTGCTTGGTGCGCTCTCGATGTATGCATTGACGCTTGCGGCAGATTCGCCAGCCGCGCTGCTTGATTGGAACAATTTACATAACGATGACCCTGAATTAGTAAACCTTTGGCATTGCGGGGTATATCCTCCGTCATTTGGTAAAGGTAAGCCAAAGATGAATGTTCAGGGCATCATGAGCAAGCACATCGGACCCGAGATTTCAACCGGTGTGTTGGAGCTTCAAGTGAAGCCCGGTCCGGTGACCCTCTGTCGAGTAGCACAGGGGCTCCCCGGCGAGGGTTGGAAGGTTTTCATCGCGCAGGGAACTTTCGAGGAGCCGGCAGCGACCTTTGGCGCAGGTGCTTGGTGCAGACTGCCGGGACTTCAGCACATCTATCGAGATATCTTGCTTGATCATTTTACGCACCATATAGCGGTTACTCGTGGCTATGTTGGGAATGTGCTTCATGAAGTATTTGGCAATTATCTCGCCATGGCTGTTTTTCATGGCGGTCAGGCAATACCCGGCATATATACTCGCAATGCCCCATTCGAATTTACTAGAATGATCTGAGGAGGCACTGGGAAGTTTTCTACTATTTGGAGGGGAATGAGGGATGGATTGGATGCTTTGGGGGGTGAGGGATGCGGCATTTTAATCCTTTGTATAAGGTAAAACAGGCAAGACTATCAACCCACTCTAATTTCCCAATATTGCGCTAGGAAAAAGTAGCAAATTAAATTAACATATTGGCGAAAGATAGATCCAATTCATTTTCTGAAGGTGTTTTTAGTGAATCGGCGTGAAGCATTATTAGCAATTGGAAGCTGGATAGTTAGTGCAGGCGCAGGGCTAATGCTTGGCGAATCTATAAATGCTTCTTCAAAGCTAAGGTGCCAGCCGCTAATATCAGGACCACTCTGGTGGTTGGATCCTGCCGAATCTGCAAAATGGGGTATTGAAGGCTGGAGGGATGAACTCGACCGCCAGCGAAAAATAGGCTTTGATCTTCTTTGGCTTGTGAATGCACCTTTGGCACTCGAACATCCTGGCGATCCTTTGGGCAAACTTATGGATCTATGCGCACGGCGGAAAGTTCAGGTAATTCTCGATACTGGTTCGACAGGCAAGTGGTACTTGAAGTCTGATTTGAATGATGAGCTGGAGTTTTGTAGCAAAAATGCTAAAAAACTGGGTGAACGTTTCGCTGGTCATCCTGCACTCTATGCGTGGTATATCCCGCATGAGATATACATGTGCTGGGGCAAGTTTGCCAAAACCATCGAAAGTTTCTATGCGGCGCTAACTAAAGAATGTAAGAAAGCTGCAAACCTACCTGTGACGCTTTCGCCCTTTTTTATTCTTGACCGTGACAAAGTTTTCGGTGATTTTAGGTATAACGAACCTGAAGAATACCAGCGCTATTGGACTCAACTAATCAAACGAACTGGTATTGACGTAATTATGCTTCAAGACAGCGGTGAACATTTTTCTTACGTAACGAACGATCAGCGTATGCCGTTTTTTCAAGCTATGTATAACGCGTGTCGTGATTCAGGGGCGAAATTTTGGGGTAATGTTGAAACTGCCGAATATGTATGCCCGAGCAAAGAGGAATATATAAGGCTTTACGGAAAGGTGCATCACTCGGAAGCAAAAGGGCTTCCTTGGAGACCAGTGCCAATCGAACGATTGAAGGAGAAGTTAATGCTTGCGGCAAAGTTTTGTGAGCGTATTGTTACATGGGGCTACCGCGAATTTTGCAGACCAACCCTCGGAACCGAGGCACAAAAATGGTATAACAACTATATGAACTACGTTATCCAACTGCGTCGAGCCATTTAGGCAAAATCGGTTGCTAAAGGAGAAACGGAGTTGCGGCTGAAAGATATCGGTGAAGAGGCTTTGATCGAACATTTGGCGGAGAAGTTTCGCCTTCCAACCAGTGGGAACGGAATTGTTGTCGGCATTGGGGATGATGCGGCAGTTCTCGACCTTGGCGGTCCAATGCTTACAATTATTACCGCCGACATGCTTGCTGAGGGCACTCACTACCGTCTTGATCTGATTACGCCATATCAGCTGGGATGGAAGTCGGTGGCAAGCAATATAAGCGATGTTGCGGCAATGGGTGGGCTTCCATCATGGACGCTGGTTTCTGTTGGTCTTAAGCCCGACACGGATATTGATTTTGTAGACGAAATGTATCGGGGCATAATCGAATGCTCTGAGAGATTCGAAAATAAAGTTATCGGAGGAGATACAATCTCCGTAGAGCGAGGATCTGTGATTGGCATCTGCCAAATGGGAAAAGTCGAGCCTGACCTCGTTGCACGACGGTCTGGTGCAAGACCCGGCGACCGCATTCTCGTGACCGGCTGGTTGGGGAATTCGAGGGGTGGACTTGAGCTCTTGCTGAAGTTTGGAATGGAGGAGGCGGCACGACTACATGGATGGCTTGTGAGCGAACATCTTATGCCTGTCCCGCGGGTGCATGAGGCTCGTGCTGCCGTAAAGACCAATGCAGTGCGCGCAATGATGGATGTTAGCGACGGGCTTGGCGCGGACCTTCCGAAGTTGTGTAAAGCGAGCGGCGTTGGCGCAGTAGTATATGCAAGCAAACTGCCGATAAGCAGCGATCTTCAGTCTGCTGCCGAGATACTTGGGAAGAATACAATAGATCTTGTTGTGAGTGGTGGCGAAGATTTCGAACTCCTTATGGCAGTTGGGAAAGACGATGTCGAAAAAGTTGTCAGTACCATCAAAGAGAACACGGGTGCTCGTGTGAGCGAGATTGGAGAGTTTACCGAGGACAAGACAGTTGAGATTGTCATGCCAGACGGTTCGCGCAGGTCTTTGTATGGAGGATGGGAACACTTCCGAAAAGAAATTTCAGAAGTCGCATAAATAAGTCTTTATGAGCAAACTAGCTAAAACTTTTCATACGCATACACCAGAGGAAACCGAGATGCTCGGTGAGCAGATTGGGCGGGCATTGAAGCCTGGCACTGTTGTCGCGCTGATTGGGGAACTTGGCGCAGGGAAGACAACGCTCACTAAAGGGATTGCGCGGGGACTTGGAGTTACTGATCTTGTCCACAGCCCAACTTTCACACTCATCCATGAGCACAAGGGGCGCATCCCTGTGTACCACTTTGACCTCTATCGTCTTGAGACGCAGGGAGAAATGGAAGATATAGGCTATGAGGGTTATTTTTATGGCGATGGAGTTGCAGTAATTGAGTGGGCTGAGAAAATTCCGGCTATAATTCCCGAAGACCGTTTGGAAATACGAATTTCTGAGGATGATTCCCGCCGTCGGTTTGACCTTCAAGCTACTGGTCCGAAATCTGAAGAAGTCCTAGCCCGTGTTTTGGAATAGCCAAAGGCGTCGCTAGTCATCGCCGGTGGCGAATGGCTAGTCTTTCTCGGGCGCGGGGCGAAATAAACACGTGCGGCAGGATTGCCTTCCTAACTTCTTCAACCACAAAGACACTGCTGGAAACGGCAAACATTATTGCCCACTCATATGGGCTAAGAGCTACTGTGCGAAATATCGTTTGGAAGAACCCCAAGTGAACAGCCGCAACTTGGGCAATTGCGGAGGAGCTTGCGCCGGCTAATAAATATGGATTTGTCAGCGCTCCAATTTTGAAAAGTGAGTAGCGACTCGATCGAACGTTCAGTGCGTTGAATGCTTGGAAAAGTGCCATAACCACAAAAGCATAGGTTCGTGCCTTCCATATGCTCACGTTTCCCAGCCCCCTGTAATAGAGCAAGAACGTTCCAATCAACATAAAGAAGGAAACAAAAACAATATTGTATACTACATAACAGTTAACTATGCGCTCCCTTGGATCCCTGGGTGGCTCCTTTAGCAAGCCGGGTTCTTTTGGTTCAAGTGCCAGAGGAGCTGTGCAGAAGCCGTCTGTAACTAGATTTATCCATAGAATTTGCACTGGAAAAAGGGGCGGCGGAAGACCCATAAGAAGCGTGGTCAGATATACAAGTACTTCGCCAGTGTTTGTTGAAAGCAGATATTGGACAACCTTGCGGATGTTTGCAAATATTGAACGGCCTTCTTCGATCGCTGATACAATGGTTGCAAAATTATCATCAAGCAGTATCATATCGGCTGCTTCTTTAGCTACATCTGTACCGCTAATTCCCATAGCTATCCCAATGTCGGCGCTTCGAAGCGCTGGAGCATCGTTAACACCATCGCCAGTCATTGCCACTATGTGACCGCGAGCTTTTAGTGCTTTGATAATCCTGAGTTTGTGTTCGGGTTCGGCGCGCGCAATTACAGCAATGCGGTTGATCACTTGAGCTAGTTCTTCATCGCTCAATTTATCGAGTGTCCTACCCTCGACGACTTTCTTTTCTCTATCAAGGAGTCCAATTAATTCGGCAATTGTGCGAGCGGTATTCGCATGGTCGCCAGTTATCATTATGACGTTGATGCCTGCTTCCTTTGCCTGTTTGACTGCCCTTGGCGCCTCCTCTCGAGGTGGATCCATCATGCCTACTGCCCCAAGGTAGACGAGGCCCGATTCGACATCCGAATGACTGATTTCATTTTGTTCGGGTGGAAGCTCTTTATAGGCAGCTGCAAGGAGTCTTAGGGCCTTTTCTGCCATCTCAGTGTTTCGGGCTACAAATTCTGCGCTCGCTTCTGAGGTAAGTGGAAGCACCTGATTACCTTTTAGATATGATTCACTCATTGCCAGTATCTTTTCAGGAGCACCCTTTACGTAGGCAATTTTTCTTCCATCCGGCAGGTAATGTAGTGTTGCCATATATCGCCTTTGAGGATCAAACGGTAGTTCATCAATTCGCTTTTGTTCGTCTTCTATTTCGTGTTTTCGAATGCCAAGCTTTTCGCCCGCAACAACCAGCGCTCCCTCTGTTGGTTCACCTGTAATGTGCCAATGCTCATTTTCGCGATGAAGTCGGGCATCGTTACACAAAACTAGAGCCTCAAAAAGTCTTCGGATTTCGACATAATTTTGACTTACTTCGTGGTTATTCACGAGAAATTTGCCAATGGGTTCATAGCCTTCACCTGTTACCGTGAAAGTCTCGCCCGGGATATAGCCGGCGCGGACCGTCATTTCGTTTTTGGTGAGCGTGCCTGTCTTGTCGGTACAAATAACGGTTGCAGAACCCAGAGTCTCGACCGCCGGAAGTTTACGGACAAGTGCGTTTTGCTTCGCCATTCGCTGAACGCCAGCCGCAAGGACAATGGTTACTACTGCTGGTAAGCCTTCGGGGATAAATGACACGGCTACTGCAATGCTGATGAAAAGCATGTCATAAAGGGTGTATGCCTTTAGCAATCCAACAGAAACAATAATAATGGCGATGGCTATGCCTGCAATTCCTAGGTTTGATCCCAGAACGGTAAGATGTTTCTGAACCGGAGTTAGTTCCCTTGGCTCGGCTGCTATGTCTAGGGCAATTTGACCAATTACAGTATTTACTCCAGTTGCAGTGATGACGGCTTTCCCTCTGCCGTAGACGACTGTCGTTCCAAGGTAGACCATATTCCTTCGATCTGCAAGATCTGTCTCCGAAGGAAGTGGTTCAGTAACTTTGTCAACTGTGAAAGATTCGCCTGTAAGGGCGGATTCATCCACTTTAAGGTTTAGCGCTTCGATAAGTCTAGCGTCGGCTGGTACGCGATCTCCCGCGCTGAGTAGTATTACATCGCCCGGGACAAGTTCGCTTGCATGGATATCTACTTCTTCTTCGTCACGCAATGCAGTCGCATGTGGCGCGCCTAACTCCTTTAGCGCTTCAAGGGCGCGTTCAGCTCTGAATTCCTGGAAAAAGCCAATAAGTGCGTTTAGGAATAGTACTGCAAGGATAACAAAGCCATCTATGATATGGTTAGTAACAAAAGAAAATGAGGCTGCAAGGAGCAAAATGTAAATGAGCGGGCTCCGAAATTGGCTGAAAAAGATTGCTATTGGAGAAGGTCGGCGGGCTTCGGGAAGTACGTTCTCACCGTATTCAGTTAGCCTTGTCTGAGCTTCAGAAGTTGAAAGACCGTCGGGATTGCTTTCTAGGCGCTCGAGTACCTCACTAACGGTCATTGCATGCCAATTTTCCGTGCTCACTTCCCGAATTTTCGCTGATATTTGATTCATTAGGTACCTGTATCAAACCTAGTAGGCAGCGTTAACCTACTGGGCTATTTTTAATTCATCAACCAAAAGCTTGCAGCCTATAAAGCGCTTGGCAGTTTTAATAATCAGGTTTTTCTGCTCTTCTGAGACGACTTTTCCGGAGAGAATTACCTTATCTTCATCAATGCGAATTTCTATATCTGCTCCGCCAAGCTTTGGTTCAGTTATCAGAGAATCCCTAATAACCAATGCGGTTGGTTCTTCCTCGGCAGTTATGATAATTGGCTGCTTTATTTCTGGTTCATGGGCGCTTGGCACAGCAATTGATGTTACTTCTGGTAATTTCGGATCGTTGCTTTCCATCCTTAGTCCTCAGGCTTTGGTGTTGCTAATACATATATTCCCTAAATGATGCAGGTTGAGTCGTGGCAAGGAGCTTGGTTGTTGAAATTTGTGAAAAAGAGCTATCTGGAACAAGGTTTTCTAGCCGGGGTTCACTAAATATTCATGCTTTGTTCTTTTAATCCTCTCAGCGCTGAAGTCTTGTAATTATAGGGAAACCGTTGGTAAGTAGTTTTAATTTCAAGTTTCGGGATGAATGACGAACATACGTTTGGAAACTTAGGGTTTTTGAGGTAATTGTATGCTTACAAAAAAACAACTTAGGGCTGTACGCCTGCTTTTTAAAATAACAGATGATGAAATTATTGAGAAGCTGGGGATTAGTCGGAAAACGCTTGAAAAATGGAAGCGAGACCCGGATTTTGTTCAGGCTATGTGTGACTACTTTGCAGAAAATCGGCGGACGGCGCTCAGATTTCTTTCGGAGCGTTATATCGAAGCTGCCCGTGAGCTTGAAAGCCTCATTAAGTCAAAGGATGAAAAGATAAAGCATAGGGCTATTCTCGACCTCTTCAAGGCTAGCAATCTTTTGAAGTGTGCCGATGTACAAGAGGATGACCCGATTGAGCATATTCTCCATAGGATTGAGGCTGTCGAAACGGATGAAGACGATGAATCCTGCGAAGAGGATTGAACTCGCAGCTGTGCTTTGGGGTTGGAAACCACACCCTACGCAGAGGCAATGGCTGTTGGACGACCACCAAGTTAAGGTAGCGGCGTGCGGTAGGCGTTGGGGCAAAACTGAGGCGGCAGCTGTTGATGTTGCAACATATGCAATCTCAAACAATGGCTCAACCCAAATAATAGTTGCGCCAACTTATGATCAGAGTAAGCTAATCGCACGGACAGTTGAGCAGTTGCTCCTTTCTAATCCACATACACGCCGACATGTCAAGGTAACAAAAACGCCATATACTGAGATTTTACTCCGAGGCAGTCGGATTATGGCTCGCACAGCAGATGACGACGGACGAAACCTGCGTGGACATTCGGCTGACCGTGTTGTAGTGGATGAAGCGGCATTCGTGCGTGATGAGGTAATCGAAGAAGTCATAGGACCAATGCTTGCGGATCGGAATGGCAAGCTGGTGCTTATCTCGACGCCCTTTCGCAAAAACCATTTCTACCGCGCATTTATTCGGGGAAATAGAGGGCAGCTACAGGCTGGATTAAGGAAAGAAGGCTATGGTATTAATTCCGACCAAGCCCAAAATCCAGAGCAAGAATATCAAATCGGCTATCGCTCATTCCGCTTTCCTTCATGGGAGAACCCATATATTTGCAGGCAATACATTGAAGCTCAGCGGAGAATCCTAACAGAGCGACAGTTTAAGGTGGAATATGAAGCAGAGTTTATTGATGATCAAAACTCGGTATTTGCTTGGGAGGATATTCAGACAGCGGTTTGCACTCCGCAAATTAATTTTCAATCAATGGTTTGTGTGGCAGGCATTGACTGGGCGCGCTATTCGGATTATACGGCGGTGGTCGTGTTGGCTGTTGGTAATCAACCTTCGGCAGTCCACCCTGCATATACCAGCCCGCAATACCACGTGGTCGCAGTAGACCGTTTTAACCGCATGGAATGGAAATCGCAGGTTGAGCGAGTTGCAGATATGCTTTGCAGGTTCGGAGTTCGGGCAATCGCGGCGGATCAAACTTCAATTGGTGATCCGCTTCTTGAAAATCTAAGGAGCGTTCTTTGGGAGGAACGGCGGCTTGATGTTGAGATTGATGGAATAGTTTTCACTACCCAAATTAAGCGGGAGTTGATTGACAACCTGTCAATCCATTTGGCTCGCCATGAGCTTAGCTTTCCATATATTGAGCATCTAGTCCAGGAGCTTCAGTTTTATGAATACGAGCTGACTGAATCGGGAAATGTAAGGACCGGCGCACGAAGAGGATACACCGATGATTGCGTCTGTGCGCTTGCGCTTGCTTTACGAATTGCGCAGAAGTATTTATTCGGAAGTAGCTTCTCAACAACTGGACATTTGAGAGATTCGGTGCGTGGATGGTAATAGGCAGAACAGCTCAGCAGCTTTTGCCGTGGACATAAACTCTTGGCACACGCTTGCCTACCGAACAGATAACTTCATCTGCAATCGTGCCTTGGAGGTCGGCGATCTCTTCAATGGATATAAATCCATCACCTTGCCTGCCGTATAACACAACTTCGTCGCCTACTGCTACTCCGGGCACATCTGTTACGTCTAGCATTACCTGATCCATGCAAACTCGTCCTATGACAGGCACGCGGATTCCGTGAACCAATGCAGACGCCTTGTTCGAAAGGAGGCGGTTATATCCGTCCGCATAACCGATTGGAATTGTCGCCACAAGCGTTCGCCTTTTTGTGACGAAGGTTCTGCCGTAACTTACAGGTTTCCCCGGGGGCAGTTCCTTGAGAAAAACAATTTTGGTCTTTAAGGTCATTGCTTGCTTGAGTTCAACGTTGCGGACTAAATGCTTTGTGTCGCGGAGGCCATATAGCATTATCCCGGGGCGCACCATGTCAAAATATGATTCGGGCAAATTAATTATTGCCCCGCTATTTGCCATATGTCGAAGCTTGATAGAGATGCCTGCTTCCCTTATTGCATTTGTAAGCCCGCGGAATTCTTTGATCTGTTCATGAGAAAAATTTAGGTCTTGGTCGCCAGAGGACGGAAAGTGCGTGAATATCCCCTCAATCACCAAACCGGGCATTCTTGAGAGTTGGATTGCGAACTTTACGACTTCGGATGGAAATACGCCGAGGCGTCCCATCCCTGTGTCAACCTTGATGTGAACTTTCACCTTTTTCCCGGTTGCTACAGCGTGGTTTGAAAGCTCAGCGGCAAATCGGAGGTCGCATACCATTGTGCTTATGTCTTTTGCCACAATCTCGGGAATGCCTTTCGGGGGCACGCATTGAAGAATGAGTATCGGCGCGCTAATGCCGGCTTCTCGCAGCTCGAGTGCTTCCTCAAGCGTGGCAACCCCCAGCATTTCGGCGCCGGCATCGAGGACGGTTCGGCTTACGGGGATTGCGCCGTGGCCATAACCATCTGCCTTTACTGCAGGGCAAATCTTTACCCCTGCGCCAACCAGACTCCGAATCACGCGGAGGTTGAATGCAATGGCATCAAGATCAATTTCGGCAACCGTGGGTCTAAACATTCGTTGAAACCAAAGTTAAAATTAATTGTTATATTAGACTGGGCATTACATGCTGTTATTCGTTTCCAATAAGTGCCACTGAGACTTCTGTATATATTTTTGCAGCAAGGCGAACCTGCTCCAGGTCAGCGTATTCATTGGCAGAGTGTGCTTGCTCAAGTTGTCCCGGTCCAAACACAACTGCGTCACCTCCGAGACCTGTTTGGAATGATTCGGCATCTGTCCATCCCCGCCAGCCGACAATT
>FWPV01008215.1_pt1 | contig 18371 bp, 22 predicted proteins | sample 2228371 | NCBI WGS metagenome assembly FWPV01 (sample SAMEA103939776, study PRJEB20133) | metagenome
ACCATCTCACTTCATTACTGCTCTCACGCGATCAGAACATCTCACCATCTCACCATCTCACCATCTCACTTCATTACTGCTCTCACCGCTCTCACATCTGGCAAGCGCTGCTGCGCTTGTCGCCAGCGCAGCAGCGCTTGCCAACGATCGCTCATCTGTGCTACACTTGATTCCAGCACAACAGGATGGAGCGCGTATGCAGATTGACGCCACAACCTACCGATCTCCGAACTACAACGCCCGCCCCCCCGGCGCGCATCCGCCGTTTGCGATTGTCGTGCACACCACCGCCGGCCACTGGCCGTCAGACGCACACTGGCTGTGCGCTCCTACCTCGCGCGTCAGCGCGCATTATGTGATCTCTCCTACAGGCAGCGTGTTTCAGCTTGTCGATGACGCGCACCGCGCATGGCACGCGGGCGCGTCATCGTATGCGGGCATTACGGATTGGAATGGCGTCAGTATTGGCATTGAGCTGAGCGCGCCGCCCGGTGCGCGCTCGCTGCCGCCTGCTCAACTCGACGCGCTTACCGCGCTCACGCGCTTGCTGCGTGAGCGCTATCTCATTCCGCGCCATTTGATTGTGCCTCATCGCCGTGTCGCCGCCCCGCGCGGTCGCAAGATTGACCCGGAGGGTATGAGTGACGCGGCGTTTGATCGGTGGAGGGCGGCGCTGTGAATATTCGCAATCGCATCGTGGAAACACGCATCGTTGCGCCGGATGAGGTTGCACCCAATCCGCGCAACCGGCGCGCGCATCCGCCGTTGCGCTCCAGGAATGCTTATGACGCGACCGCGCAAACCGGCAAAACTAACGCCTGACCAGATCGAGGCGCTCGCCTCCATCGGCTGCACCGACACCGAAATCGCGTTGCTGGCCGGGATCAGCGAGGCGACGTTGCAGCGTCGTTTTGATGCTTATCTAAAAAGAGGGCGCGGCTCGCTCAAAACCCGCTTGCGCAAGGCGCAGATCGACAAGGCGCTGGCGGGCGACACCACCATGCTCATCTGGCTTGGCAAGGTGATGCTTGGTCAGCGCGAAAAAACGGAGCAGACGCATGATGGCGGCATTACCATTCGCGTCATTGACGACGATGACGACGATCCGACGCCCTAGCCTGCACGCTTCGCAGCGCGATGTGCTTCGCAGCGCGAAGCGTTACACCGTTGTCGCCTGTGGTCGGCGGTGGGGCAAGACGCACTTGGCGACGCGGCTGGTGATGCGTACCGCAGTTCGAGGGCGGCCCGTCGGCTATTTCGCTCCGGCGTACAAGTTTCTCCTGGAGTTCTGGCGCGACATCAGCCGACGCCTTGCGCCCATCGCCGCGCGCGTCAACGCGAGCGAGCGACGGATTGAGTTGCTGACCGGCGGCGTTGTCGAGTGCTGGACGCTTGAAAACGAACATGCCGCGCGCTCGCGCAAGTATGCTCGCGTTGTCATTGACGAAGCGGGCATTGTGCCGCACCTTGATGTGCTTTGGAACGCGGCCATTCGCCCGACGCTTGCCGACTTGCGCGGCGACGCCTGGCTGTTCGGCACGCCGTACGGTCGCAACTTCTTCTGGCAGTGCTATCTGCGCGGACAAACAGATGCCGACTGGATGTCGGTCACGAAAACGACCTACGACAACCCTCACATCCCGCCCGCCGAAATCGACGCACTGCGCGCAACCATGAGCGAGCGCGCATTTCGTCAGGAGATTCTGGCGGAGTTTCTTGAAGACGGCGGCGGCGTGTTTCGCAATGTGCGCTCATGCCTTGGCGAACCGGTCGCATCTGGCCAGCCCGCGATTATCGGCGTGGACTGGGGGCGCGTCAATGACGCAACGGTGTTCGTCGCCGTTGACCCGCAGACCCGCGCCGTCATCGCCACGCGCCGTCTGCTGGACACGTCGTTTGACCGCCAGCGCGCCGCGCTGGTCGCGCTCTGGGAGCAGACCGGGCGCGGCCCGATCATCGCCGAAAGCAACGGCATGGGACTGCCAAACGTCGAGGCGCTCCAGCGCGCCGGGTTGCCCGTGCAGCCAATGACGATGACCGCCGCGGTCAAAGCGCAGCTCATCGACAGTCTCGCGCTTGCGTTTGAGCAGCGCACCATTACGCTGCCGCCGGACGACCACTGGCTGGTGCACGAATTAGAAGCGTATGAGATGGAGCGCTCGCCCAACGGGTTGCCGCGCTACAGCGCTCCTGCCGGCGCGCATGATGACGGCGTGATTGCGCTGGCGCTGGCATGGTCGGGCATGGCCGCCGGCGCGCTCGTGTTGTGGGAGGTGTGAGATGAGCCTGCCTGTTGCCGTGTGGTACGACCCCACAACGCGATCGATCAAAACCGCGCTGTCGTGGGACGAGATCACATCACTGACGTGGACGCCGCTCACCGGCGCGTCGGCGACGGAGATTGAAGCGTTGTATCACGCTGTCGCGCCTCTGTACGCCGCCGTTCAGCAACGCGCCGGCGCGCTTGCCTCGCTGCCGTGGCGGTTGGTGACCCTCGCCGGCGATCCGGTTCGCGACTTTGACGCCGATGCGTGCGCCGACCTGCTGGCGGCGCTGGAAGTGGATTATCTGTTGCACGGCGCGGCGTATGCGCTGCGCGACCCGACGGTTCCGCTCGGCCTGCGCCGTTTGCATCCGCGCACCATCGCACCCGTCATCGACCGCCGCCAGGGGATAACCGGGTTTGTGCGCTCGCTCGGCGACGGCGAAACGCAGACGCTGCCGATAGATGTCGTCGCGTATGTGTGGGAGCCGAACGCGGCGGCGGAGGCCGGGCCGGGCGTCGCTGCCGCGCAGCGCGCGCTGATCCACGCGCAGCACGTGCTCGCCGAGTCGCAGTACGTGACGATGTATTATCAGCGCGGCGCCGTCAGGCCAACGGTCTGGACGGTGCAGGGGCCGATCTCGCCCGCAGAGGCGGATCGCTTCCAAACCTGGCTGCGCTCCCTGCTCTCCGGCATTCGCAATGCCTTCCGCCAAATCGCGCTGACGCAAAAGGTGGAGGCGATCACGCTGGGCGACAAGCTCAGCGACGTGCTCACGCCCGGAACAAACCAGGCGGCGGTGGAAGCGATTCTGACCGCGCTGCACGTGCCGCACTCGCTTGTGATTCCCAGCGCCGCGAATTACGCCACCGCCGAACGCGACTATCAAAACTTCATTCTGATGACCATGCTGCCGCAAGCGCGTCGCTACGCCGCAGCGCTGACGCGCCAGCATTTCGCGCGTCAGCGCCTGCGGCTCGAAGTGAACGAAGCGCAAGTGGAAGCCGTACAACAGGCAGAACTGACAAAAGCGAAGGCGCTGGCAGAGCTGGTTGACGCGGGCGTCATTACCAATGACGAAGCGCGCGAGCGTTTGGAACTCGAACCGCTGATTGATACGACCGTCGATCGCCGCCTGACTGCGTTGCGCCGCAAGCTGGACATTGCGCGCCTGGCCACGACCGTCGGCGTCGCGCTGTCTGACGCGCTGCGTCTTGCAGACCTCCCCTCGCTCGCCGCGCCGGACGCGCCGGGAGACGCGCCCGCGACCGACCGGCGGATGGCCATTCTGTCGCGCTTGATCCCCGACGCCGCCGGCGCGCTCGCCACGCTGCGCGACACCGGCGTCGTCGATCCCGCCGCCGCCGCGCTGCTGGCGCTGGACGGTTTGGTTGAGCTGGATGCAACAGGTCGGTGGCGCATTTCCGTGCCGGGGAGGCAGGTGGTGGATGCGGCAGCGCGTGGTGATGTGGGGCGAGCGCGCGAGGCGCTCAGCCGAGCGCGCGACGCCGCTGCGCGCGCGCAGCGCCAACCTGCCGCCGCGAACGCGCTGCGCAGCAGCATTGCGCGCCCGTTTGACGAGCAGCCGGAATCATGGTATGAGCCTGCGGCGATCAAATCGCCGGAGGGACTCACGGAGCATGAGCGTCGGATCTATCAAGCGCTGCTGGCCGCGTTCCGACGCTACAACGAAGACCTCGCGGCGCTGGCGACAGAGGAGCGATGGGATGAACTGGCGCGGCGATGGAGCGACGAGGTCGGCGGCGCGTTGCGCGCCACGCTGCCGTCGGCGGTGCTTGACGCGATTGCGTCGTCTGCGCAGCAGATCGGCATCGACACCGATCCGGCGGAGATCAATCGTCTGGCGCTGCAATGGACGATGCAGCGCAGCCAGTATCTCGTTGACGGTTTGATGTGGCCAACAACGCGCCGCGCTGTCGAGGCAATTGTCGCCAACTGGCGCGCCACGCCAGGCGCGGATCACGCCGCGCTGGTCAACGCGCTCGCGCCGGTTGTTGGCGCGCAACGAGCAGAGACGGTCGCGATCACCACCGCAACCGAAGCGGCAACCGCAGGCGCGGCGGCGTATCGCTCGTATCTGCGCGATGCGTATGCGCTAAACTATATTTTGGTGTGGGAGACTGCAAACGACGAGCGCGTCTGCCCCATCTGTTCCGCGTTGCATCGCAAAGACGAGTCGGCGTGGAATGGCCTGCCCGGCCCGCCCGCGCACCCGCGTTGTCGCTGCGGCACGAGTTTTCGGAGGGTGGAATGATGAACATCACCGTCACGATTGATCAAACCAATGTCACCCTTACGACGGTGCAGCTCGGCTATGCCATTAAAGGCGCGCTGGATGCGGGCGCGGCAAGCGCGTACTCGCTGATGCAGCGCTATCCGCCGCCTCGCGGCACGTATCGACGCACGGGGAATTTGCGGCGGAAACTCAGCATCATCAAACTGCGGCTCGATGAGCGGTCGGTGGTCAACACTGCGCCGTATGCGCGATGGGTGTACGGCCCGCAGCAGGCGTGGATGCACGTGGGCCGTTGGGCAAGCGTTTCGGACGCGAGCGACGCTGCGCGCAGTGAAGCCATAGCGGTGTTTCGGAAATTGCTGCGAAGGGGAACGCAATGAATGTCAATGACGTAACGACGACGCTGATTGCGCCCGGCGGCGCGATCAAAACGACGACCGACGGCGAGGTCGGCGGCACGCTCGTGCTCTACACGACCGCCAATGACCCTGACATCGAGGGCGATTATTTCGACGCGCACACCGATTTTCGGCTGCGCCCCGGCATGGTCACGCCGATCTGGTTGCATCACGCGCTGCCAATTCGCGCCAGCCCGACCGAGACGATCCACATTACCGAGCCGGTCGGTGAGGGCGAGCTGGTTGAGACGCCGGAGGGCATCGTCATTCGTGGCTTGCTCGCTGCGCGCTATCGGTATTTGGCCGACATTTTGCCGCAACTCGGCTGGTCGTCGGGCACGGCAGCGCATCTCGTGCAGCGCACACCCGTTCGATCAGGCGTGCATCACATCGACCGTTGGCCGCTGGGCTTGGACGCGAGCATCACGCCCACGCCTGCCGAGCCGCGCACCATGCCGGTTCGCGGTGTTCTCCCGTTGCGTTCGTTGCTCGACGCGGACGTTCCGCGTCGCAGGATTGTGCTTCTGACACGATAGGAGGTTCGCATGACAGAAGTAGTCGAAATGAAAGCCAGCGATCAGCTCGTGGACGAGCTGGTCGCGAAGGTCGGAGCGCGCGTGCACGCGCAAACAGATGAGCGATTGCGCGCGGCGTTGCAGGATTGGACGGCGCAGCTCAAGGCGTCCGGCGCGGTAGGGGTTGCATCACCGGCAGCGACCGGCCAGCAGGGGCCGGACCTGCGCGCGTTTTTGCGCGCAGTGGCTTCGCGCGACGTGAAGGCGCTGGAAGGTTGGCACGACATCAAAGACATGAGCGGGAGTGTTGGTTCGGCGGGCGGGTTTCTGCTTCCGCAGCGGCTGGAAACCATGCTGCTGCGCGAGATGGCGGTGTACGACCAGTTTGCGGCGCTGCCGCCGGAGCGCCGACCGCGTGAGCTGACCATCAGCGGGCGCAGTGTCACGCTCCCGCTGCCCGACGTGAGCAGCGGGCCGGTCGGCAGCAGCACCGCGATGGCGTTCGGCGCGCAGGTGTATCGCGTCGCAGAGAATGCGACCGTGCAGACAACCGAGCCGAAAATTCGCCAAGTCGAAATCGTCGCGCATCCGGTTGCGGCGCTTGTCTGGGCGTCGAACGAGCTGATGGAAGATGCGGGCAACGCGCTGGAGCAAACCATCACGACTGCGCTGGCGCAGGCGTATGCCGACCGCAAGCTTCGCGAACTGCTCGTTGGCACGGGCGTCGGCGAAGCGCTGGGTGTGCTGGTGTCGCCCGCCACCATCGGCGTGACACGGGGTGCGGGTGGCGACCCGATTAAGGTGGACGACATTCTGAACATGTACCGCCGCCTCTTGCCCGGCAGTCATCGCCGCGCGGTCTGGTTCGCACATCCGTTCGCCCGGTCGTATCTTGCCAAGCTCCAGCTTGGTTCTCAGCCGGCGATGACGTGGGCCGACATTCGCGCCGGGCTGCCCGACACGCTGCTCGGCTTGCCGATCTACTTCACGGAATACCTGTCGCCGCCCGGCGCCGAGAATGATTTGCTGCTTGCCGACTGGACGCAGTACGTCATTGTTCAGCGAAAAGGGCTGACCTTCGCAACCTCGACCGAGGCCGGGTTTGTCAAGCGGCAAACCGGATTTCTGGCAGAGGCGCGCTGGAATGGTCAGCCCGTGCACAACGCGCCGATCACGCTTGCCGACGGCGCGGGATCGAACACCGTCAGCCCGTTTATTCGTCTGGTGTAACAGGAGGAGCGCAATGGTTCACTACACGCCCGATCACATCCTGCCGCTTGCGCTGCTCGCTCCGGCGAGCCGCGCAGCGGGAACTTACGATACGGACTGGACGGACGTAGGGCGCTATCACGTCGTGAGGGTTGTGCTGCTGGCGGGCGATATCCCGACCGGCGCGACGGTGACCATCCAACTGCGCGCAGCCAAAACTGCGACCGGCGCGGGCGACACGCTGATCAAGCAGCTCACCGCAGCGCTTACCGACACGCAGGACAATCGCATCGCAGAAGTGTGGGCACATGGCGAGGAGCTGGCGAACGCGCTGGCCGACGCGCGGTATGCGCGCGCTCGTGTGGTGGTGGCCGGCGGCGCGGTGGACTGCGCCGCGACGCTTGAGGGCCTCAGCCCGCGCTACGCGCCCGCTTCCAGCGCGGTCGTCGTTGAGCGAAAGGTGTGACTATGTGGATCGTTGTAACCCTTGGCGCATGCGCCGCCGACATTCACGACTCGCGCGCGCGCGCGGTGCACCTTGCGCGCGAGTCGGGCTATGAGATTATCGTTGTCGAGGTGGAGGAGCGCGGCGCGATACGTCGCGCGCTCCAGCTCGGCAAGCAGGTTGGCGCGTCGGGCGTGCTGCTGCACGACCCGACGGCACAGCTTGACGCAACCAGCATCGCCGCACTGCTGCCGCCGCACGCGGCAGCAGTGGCGGCGATGCCCGACACCGGACTGCGCGGCAACGGCGAATTGGCGCGGGTCATGCGCGAACTCATGGTTGATCTTCCCGTCCCTGAACCGCCCGCCGGTCTGATTGCGCTCAGTCGCGTCGCGCTGGACGCGCTGGCCGACGCGCCGGAGGACAACGCCGACGCGCTCCACTGGATTGGGCGCGAGCTGGCGCGTCGGCACTTAGCGCAACTGGTCGTCTCGACGGCGCGGGTGACGCTGACCGAGCCGCGCGGTCGGACGCCGCGCTCGATAAAGGAGGCGGATCGTGTACGCGACGCTGGCGAGCCTGAAAGCAGCGCTTAACATCGCAACCACTGCCGACGACGCGCTGCTGACCGACCTGATCGTTCGCGCGAGCCGCATCATTGACCGCCTGACGGGGACGACGTTTCAGGCAACGACGGCGACGCGCAAGATTTGGAGTCCAATCATTGCGCGCGATGACATACGCCAGTATGTGCTGCTGCTGCCGCCTGGCTGGCTGCTGGCCGCCGCGCCGACGGCAGTCAGCGACGGCGCGGGCAACGTCATCCCGCCGGCAGACGTGATTCCGCAGCCCGCACAAGCGCCGCACCATTCGCTTGCGCTGGCCGGCGGCGCGCGCTGGCGCGAGCGAGAGGGCGCGATCACCATTACCGGCGCGTGGGGCTACAGTCTTACGCCGCCCGACGACATCGTTCACGCGACCATTCGGCTGGCGGCGTGGCTGTATCGACAACGTGACACGCACCAGGAGGTGATGTACGTGCAGACGCTGGAGGGCGGCGTCGTTGTGCCGCCCGCACGCCTGCCGCTCGACGTGACGGCGCTCACGAATCACTATCGGAGCGTCATAGGAGCGATTGCATGACGACATTGAGCGCGATCATTGCTGCCGTCGCCGGGCTGCCGGTTACGTTTGGGAGCGCAACTCCTGACGTGCGCTGGCACGGCACAACCGCGACGACTATCGCTGCCGCCGACGTGCCGGTGCGCATCATCGCGCCGTACCAATCCGACCGCCTGGCGCAGGTCGATTGGCTGACGCCCACGGGCCGCGCGTCGGTCGAATGGCAGATCGCAGACATGCTGCTGGTTCGTCCGGCGGGCGCGGGGCGCGGCGCGCGCGATTACGCGGCAGACATTAGCGTCTATCTGGACGATTACATCACGCACGTCGCGAACTCGCCGTTGCGTGACCGCCGCTGGATGACAACGCGGTTGACGGCGGGCGTCGGTCTCATCGCCTGGCCGCCTGGTCAGGAGGCGATATGGGAAGGGGTAACGATAACGTTAACGATTCGACAGTTGCGACCGGAGACATAACGAAACGATAGGAGGTGACGCATGGCATATTCAGCATATCGCTGCGCGGCAGAAATCAGCACGGACGGCACGATATGGACGGCAATCGGCAATGTGCTCATCGGCATGGACGGGACAGAACTCGCGCTGATGACTGCCGAAAATTACGTTGGCGGAACACGCGAAACCGCGATTATTACGCGCGGCAAGCGCGAGCCGGTTGAGATCACGGTGCGCGTGTTCCATCACGACGGCGCGTCTGAAATTGCGCAGGTTGTGATGACCGCGTTCTTGGGACCATCGCCGCGCCTGGGTCTGCGATGGGCGCCGCAGGGGCTGGGCACGGGCAATCGCGTGTACGCGACGAGCGAGACGGGCACAACGACCGATCTCGCGTGGATTAAGGGCGTTGTGCTGCCGGAACTTGATCCCGGCAGCGCTGAAGCGACCGTGTTCGCGTTCAAGCTGCACGCGCCGTTCGTCCGCACCGGCATGGCGACCGGCGCCACTACCCTGGCATTCTAGCGAGGCGAACGTATGAGCGACACGATAGACGTCACGATCAATATCGACGCGCTGCGCATTGCCGATTTCCCGCTGATCATGCGGGCCGGGAGGGGCGAGCTGGAGCCGGAGCGGCTGGTCGAGTTGGTAGAGCGCATCAGCCCTGGCGCAAGCAATCTGCCAATCCGCTACCTGCGCGTCATTATGCAGCGACTGGCCGAGTCGCTCCAGGACGAGCAAAAAAACTAAGAGCGCGGCTCATCGAGCACTTGTGGGTGCGCGATGAGCCGCCAGGGGAATACATCGAATATCAATTGTGTCGTTTGTGGCACTGCCCGCCATCGGCGTTGCGCGACATTCCATTACCGACTGCGCTCGCGCACTTGACCTGTGCGGCAGTTGAACGCGAGGTAGCGGAATGGCTGAGCAGGTTGAAATAAAAATTCTCGCAAAAGATGATGCGTCGAACACGGTGCGCGTGGTTGGCGCGTCGTTACGCGATCTCGAACGCGACGCGGCAAAGGCGCGCACCGGATTTGCGTCGCTGCGTGACGCGGCGGCGGGAGTGGCGCAGGGGTTGGGGTTCGCGCTTGGAAACGTCGCGGTGCAGGGTGTGCAGCTGTTGGCGGGCGCGCTGGCCAACAGCGTCAATGTCGCCGGCGAGTTCCAGGCGTCGATTATTCGGTTCGGCGCAGTCGCGGGCGATGCGCTGGGGCAGGCGGGGTATGCGCTGCAAGACGTAGAGCAGCTCGCGTTTCAGCTCGGTTCCGCCACCGCCTATTCCGCGGCGGAAGCCGTGGAGGCGCTTACCGCGCTGGTCAAGGGCGGCGTGAGCGTCGAAGACGCGATGAGCGGCGCGACAGAAGCGACGCTGAATCTGGCCGACGCCGCCGGCATGGAGCTTGGCACGGCTGCCGAAATCATCGCGAAACAACTCGGCGTGTGGGGCGACCGCGGGGTGACGGCGGCGCAAACGGCTGATTTGCTGACGCAGGCGGCCAACGCCAGCACGGTTGACGTGCAAGAGTTGGCGCTGGGCCTGGCAAATGTCGGCGGCACGGCAAAGACGGCGGGCGTGTCATTTGAAGACTTAGTGCAAACGATGGCGCTGATTGCGCCGAACTTTTCGAGCGCTGCCGACGCCGGCACGTCGCTCAAAACCTTCATCTCGCGCCTGATCCCCTCCACCAAAGACGCAACCGACGCGATGATCGCGCTGGGGCTGGCGACTGCTGACGGCAGAAGCGTCTTTTTCGACGCGAGCGGGCAGTTTGTGGGCATGGAGGAAGCGGCGCGACTGTTGCACGCAGCGACGGCGGGGCTGTCGGAAGAGCAGAAACTATTGGCATTCAACACGATTTTTGGCGCCGACGCCATTCGCGCCGCCGCCGCGATTGCGGCGGCGGGCGCGGATGGGTTCGCGGCGATGGGGAACGCGATGCAGGCGGCAGGCGGCGCGGCGGAAGCGGCGGCCAGCATGCAGCAGGGCTACACCTACGCGCTTGAACAACTGTCTGGCGCGTGGGAGACGCTTCTGATTGTGATTGGCCAGTCCGTGTTGCCGCTGCTGACCGACATCATTTCGATGACGGCAGCAGGCGTTGGCGCGCTGGCCAACTTTGCAAGCGCGGTGCTGAGCGCGGATGATCCGCTCGCAACGCTCGCTGCGCAGCTTGGCTTGACGAGCGAGCAGACGGCGTGGCTGCGCGCTGCGTTTGATCTGGCGCGACAAGAAGTGTTGAACGCGCTGACAGCGCTTCAGGCCGGAGCGCAGGCGGCGCTTTCGGCGCTGATGAGCGCATGGCAGCAGCATGGCGACGCCATCATGGCCGATGCGAGCATGGTTTGGTCAGAAGTGCAAGCGATTGTCGGCAGCGCGTTGTCGCTCGTGACCACGCTGGTGCAAACCGCCGCGCAGGCGATTGTGGAATGGTGGCGGCAGCATGGGAACACGGTGCAAACGGTGACGGCAGCTGCGTGGCAGGCGATTGCAGGCGTCGTGACGGGCGCGCTCGCGCTGATTCGCGGGGTTGTTGAAGCGGGCGCTCGTCTGGTGCGCGGCGACTGGTCAGGCGCGATGGATGCGCTTCAGCGCGGAGCGCAGGACGCGATGCAGCGCGTGCGTGACGGGTTTGCAGCCCTGCCTGCGATTCTGAGCAGCGCGATGCAGTCGGCTGGACGCGCAGTCTCGGATGCGTGGCAGGCGATTGTCGCGGGCGCAGCCGGAATGGGCAGCGCGCTGATTGATGGCATCCGCGCAGGCGTGACGCGAGCGGCGCAAGGGCTGGCGCGCGCGGTTGCAGACGCCGCGTGGCAGGCGTTGCAGTCGGCAAAGCAGGCGCTTGGCATCAGCTCGCCATCCAAAGTTGCGGCAGCGGAGGTTGGGCAACCGTTAGTTGAAGGCATCATGCATGGAATGCGCGCGATGACGCCGATGCTGGCGCAGACCAGCGCCAGCATCGGCGCTCAGGCGGTCGCTCCGGCATCGGCGATGGTCACGGTCAATGCGGGCGGCATCACGATCAACGCCGCGCCCGGCCAGCGCGAAGAACTCATTGCGCAGCGCGTGCGCGACGAAGTGAATCGTCTGGCGCGCGCGGGTTTGACGTTGCGGAGGGCAGGATGAGAATTCGCGTCATTCGACGGCTTGGTTCGCTGAATCCAGATTGGACGACAGATGATAATCGCATCATCATCTTTACTGATCCGATGATTCTGGAACATCACGCCATGACGGGGTTTGACGGCGTGACGCAAACACCCATAACGCTTGATGTCGGCGTGCCGGGATCGACGCGGCAATCCGCAGAACAAGCGGCAGCGCGATTGGTTCAGGATTTGACCGGCCCGGTGCCGTCCGGCGCGTCATTTGCGTCGATTGGCATGCAAGAATGGCCGTTACGGGTTATCGCGAGGGATTTTGTTGATCTTGACGCCAGCAGTATTGCGCGCTGCGAGCAGTGTGAATGCACTGCTATCGAACGAACGACGACGGGATGGCAGGTGCGCATGCGTGTGACGCTGCGGTTTGGCGCGCCGTTCGCGCAATATGTAGACTGGTCGGGCGCAACGGATAGCAGTTTTCGGATTGTTCGGACAAATCAAATTCCCAATACCGCGATCAGCGTGACCATGACCCCGACAAGCACGGATCAGCTTGACTATGAGCAAGTGTTGCCGCTGAAGATTGACGCGACATTGCGCAGTCCCGCATTGATGACGTATGCACAACGTCAGCAACTGCTGATTATTTCGTCGCATCGTATTGAAAGTGATGGGCTTGGCTCTCCATCTTATAATTTTGTCACCGTGTTTGGCGGCACGGCGCGTCAGTCAACCGGAACAAGCGCATCAATCTCGTATGGCTATCGGTCGTATCTGCACGACGTGTATGTGTGTATTTGGCACGATGATGGCGGCGCGAGGATCACGGTCAGTTCAGGAGCGGGCCGGGCGACGATCGTGACAAAGCCGGGATCACAATGTGTGTATCTTGGCCGCCATGTAGGCCTGAAACAACTGACCGCAACCATTCCGACGGGCGCCATTCGCGTGTTTCCAATGATCAGTTGCGCGCCTGGCCCGTACTTGTTTACGCATCTGATGGAAGACATTGATAGTGTGTCTCCGCCAACCACAAATCGGTGGTGGCATCCCGCGTGGACAACCAACCATCAGCCAGACGTTCAATATCTCTTGACAAATTATACGCCCCTCATTTGGGCGTCTCCCGCCCCGCTGGCGCGCGGTCGCGTCTGGATGGCGGCACTGTACTACTACACGGGGGCAACAACAGAGCAGTGGGACATCGACATGACGCGCGCGCGTCCGACAGCAGTCGTATAGGAGGCGCAGCATGTGGCTGGTCTGCGAAGGGTATGGCGTGGCGATGGACGTAGCTGACGTGCAGGCGGTCAGTGACTTGCGCGGCGATCAATCGTTGGTTGCCACTATCGAGGTCACGTGGCGCGAAGCGGTGCGCCCCGGCAGTGGCGTCGCGCTGATGGATGCCAACACCATCGTGTGGCGCGGATGGGTGACGGGTATTCAGCAGAGGAGCGACCGACTGGAGGTGTACGCGGTGGGACTGTGGTCGTTGCTCGGCGGGCTGCGGTACACAGCGTTTTGGTCGCACGTGGGCGCTGATGGGTGGCGGCCAATTCCGTCGGGGGTGGCGGGAGGTGGACCTGCCACCGATTGGAGGTCAGAAATCTGGGAGACGACCGTGGAGTGGGGACGACTGACCGCCGCGCTGCGACAAGGCGAGACGTATGGCGGCCAGTATCCCGACCGTCGCAACGTCGCATTTGCGTATCGCGTGCCGCATCGCTCCGAAACCAACATTGCGCACACGTCGTTCAATTATGAACGTTCGTCGCTGATTAGCGCTGCGCATAATCCGTTCGACGACGCGCTGGCTGCCAGCGGCGCGACAACGGTACTGTCAGCGACTTCGGGAACGATGTTTATCGCTCACAGCGCTTTTCCCGCCGTCGTGCTGCGATCCTTCAACACGTATAGCGCGCCGACAGTGTATTCGTCGCCGACGGGCACGGATCGCATTCAGTTCTGGGATCTGCGCGTCGCAGCCAAAACACCGCCTGTCACGCCGCGCGACATCTTGGACCACGCGCTCACCAGCGCGCAAGCGCGCTTGCCGCAGCTCGCGAGCTGGCACATTCCGAACGTCACCGTTGACGTGCGGGAATATGTCGCGGAAGATCGAGCAATCACGCTCGTGATCACCGACATGCTGGCAGAAATGCAGCGCGACAGCTCCACGCTCTACACCGTTCGCTGCACGCGCCAGCATTGCGTTGCCGTCACGTCGTTCAATGATGTGTCGAGCCACCGGTATCATGCGCGTGAGCAAGAATTGAGCGTGACGATTGACAGCTCATCGTTGATCTCGCACGCCTACGCCACGTATCGCGACCCTTCCGCGCCGCGACTGCTGCGCACCACGACTGCCGCGACGGCGGGCGCAGAAGGCGTGTCGGGCGCGCGGCGCGAGGCGGTGGTGTCGTATGGCGGCACGTCGCTGAGTGACGCACATGCGGCGCGCGATGCCGTGCTGCGCGATGCGGAGCGCATACAACCGCGCGGCGTGCTGCGCGCGACCGCGCTGTTCGGCTCAACATATGTCACCCTGCCGCACTATGCTGCCGAGACGGGCGATACGATCAGCGTCCCCGCGCTCGGCGTGGATTTGATGATCGTGCGCAAAACGATGACGCGCTCGTCAACAACGTATGAGCTGGAGACGCCGGATGACACGCTGCTGACCGCCATCGCCACGTGATGCGCGCACCAAACGCCGGCAGCGGGATGACCATCGCAGTCATCCCGCTGCCGACGTTTTGTGAACAGCGCGTGTATGGTGTTATTCCGCTTCGCGCGCCATACGTAGCGTATATCACGCTCAGCGCGACATGTCAAGACGCAATGTCGCGCGAATTTGCGCGATCACGGCTGCGGGGTTGGCCGTCAGTTGCGCAGGGCTGTAGCGCAGCACGCGCCAGCCGCGCTCAGCAGCAGCGTTGAGCTTGTCGCGGTCGGCGTCGGTGTTATGTCGCCCGCCGCCCGCTCGCCACTGGCCGCCGTCCACTTCAACCGCGACGCGCTCCGCCGGCCAGGCGACATCAAATCGCCACCGACGCGGCGGCGCAAAGCGAAACTCGCGCTGCGCCGCTCGCGCCAGGTCAGGCGCGAGCAGGCGCAGCAACGTCATGAGCGTGTCGGCGTGATCGACGACGTTCGACATGCGTCACATCCATACCGTCCCGTTGCCGCGCGCACCGCCGCCGCCGACCTGCCGTTGAGCGCCACCGGAGCCTGGCAGCGCGCGCACGGCACGACTTCAACGGGCGCAGGCGCAGCAACGTCGCGCGGCGTCACGTCGGCCAGAAGGCGCCGGTTCGCGGCAGCGTCAATCAACGCTTGCAACTGCTGCGCGTGATCGATGATCCGCGCGATCTGCTCGACTTCCGATCGCCGTCGGCGCTGCTCGCGCTCCGCGACCGCGCGCGCGGCGTCAACGGGATCGATTATCATGCGCTCAATGCCGGCCCACACGACCCATGTCACCGCCCCGATGGCCGCCGTCAACGCGCCGGACAACAGCCAGGCGGTGATATCGCTCAGTCGCGTCGCAGCCATTGCGTGCAACGTGTGGAGGAGCGGCACCGCGCTGGCAATCGGCAGCGCATGGCGCAGCGCGGCAAGTGGCACATCGACACGCCAGAGATGCGCCAGCATCCCCGCGAGCGCAGTTGCTTCGATGACGGCCAACGCTCCTACCGCAAGCCACGCCGACCCGAACGTCTCTGCCCAAAAGGTGTACGCTCCCCACCATCCCCACGCGAGCACGACCAATGCCAGCGTGACATGGAGTGAGAGCGCAGCGCGCAGGTAATTCATGCGACCTCCTCAATGTCTACGTCAACCTCAACCGTTTCTGACCGTTCCGGCGCGCGCTGAAGCCAGCGCGCCAGCGTGCGCAGCCCGGTTGTCGCATAGAGCGCCGTCGTGTTGCGATGGCGGCGCAACACGATGGCATGCGGCTCCGTTGCGTCACACACGCGCACAATCAAACGCGCTCCATCATGCGTGAGCATGATGGCGGGCCGGGGTTTCCCCTCGTGCCACTCTGCAATAGCAGTCGGCAGCGACGCACCCCGCCACATCAGCGCGCGCGCGGCATCGGCGGGAATATACAGCCAACTCGCGCGATACGGAGGCGGCACATGCAGACGCGCTTTTATTTTCATCGTCGTTCTCCATACAGCTCTCCAACCGCTTGCTCCACCAGCGCGACGATCTCAGCCCAAACGGGATAGGTGATTGGGGTGGGATCGGGCGCTTTGGCAGTGCCACGCCCCGCGAAAAACCCGGACGGATGCGCGTACCAGCGCGCAAGTTCAGCGCAAGCGTCCGCGCTCTGCGGCAGTGATTCCGCTAATGCGCGCATGCGTGCCACGACCTGCGCGCAGTCAACCGCCTCGTTCCCGCGCTGGATGCCAACGGTTGTCGTCGCGCTGCTGCGCGTCCGGAACACGACGACTCGCGGCGCATAGCGCTCGATGATCCGTCGCGTCACCGCCGCGTTGCCATCCTCCACGATCCAGACCCCGTTGCGCGCAGCTTGCGCGCGTTCGGCGGCCATCTGGTCAACCTCGCGCGCCATCATGTGCGCATCGCACCAGAGATCGATCTGCGCGTGCAACTGCGCCAGCAGATCGGCGTCGTGATTTCGAAACCGAATGCGCGCCTGCTCGGCCAGGGCATGGGGGCCGAGCGTCCATGACCATTCCGGCGCTTGACCGTGATCGCCCGCGCAGACCAGATCAATCAGCGGGCGGATGGTTTCAACCATCACAGCCATTGCAGGTTCCTGCGACACCCAGTCGGCGACGAGCGTCGCGGCGCAGACTGAGCGGTCATGGGCCAGCGGCGCAACGTGATGGTCAAACCGACCGCGCGCAGGATCATGCGCGCCGCCGGTGTCCACGACATACTGCGCCGTCGCATCGCCCTGGCCCGCAGGCACAAATCGATAGACCGCCTCACATCCGCGCAGCCACTCATACTTGCTGATCAGCCACGTTCCTAACGCCGCATCCAGATCAGGATGCAGATGCGTCGTCACAATGACCTTTTGCATGATGCCCCTCCTCTTTCTCTTCCATTCCTTCCATGCCCAATGCTCGTTTGACGCCCGCGATCTCGCGCGACAGCGCGTTGTTGTCGCCGCGCAACAGATCGCGGATCGCAGTTGCCGACCAGCCCGCCATCAACAGGGCGGCAATCACAGCCTGCCGCGTGCGATGGCGTGTCAGATAGGTGACAATCAAATCTTCATCGCTCATTCTGTCAATCAGACGGCCAGCAGACGGCTCCTCGGAGCCGTCTGCTGGCCGTCTGCTGGCCGTCTGCTCAGACACCGAGGGAACGCCAGGCGCGTGCGTGACATAATCGCGACCGGCGGAGGGTGGTGAGAGGGGTGACGATGAATGGTCGTCACGCGGTGCGGGGATCGCAGACGGCGCAGCGCGATAGTGCGCTGCGGGTTGATTCGTGAACCAGGCGGCGGCATGCAGCGCCACGCGGTCAATCGCTGCGCGCACTGCGCGCGCAATGCGCGCAGTGCCCGCGTCAATCTGCGCCACGGTCTGCGCGAGCTGCGCGTATGCTTGCTCGCTCATGCGCCCCGCTGCGCGCAGCGCCGTGAGCAAGATAACGATCGCAATGAGCGGCAGCGTCAGGCACGCGATGATTCCGCTCCACACGTCCAACAGATGGGCAACTTCTTCGTAGCTCATGTCACGCCTCCGGAAACGCAAGCGGCAGCATCCAGACCGGCGCTGCGCTCAACAACAGCCCGGCCACCGCGCTGGCTGCGATGACGGCAGGCTCGCCTGCCAGGCCGAGCGCAGCCAGCGCGTGCGCAATGCCGGGCACGGTTGCGATACCGGGCGCAAACCAATAGACACCCGCCGTGTTGGTACCCCAATCCACCAGCAGCGCGAACCACGCGCCGCGATCCGCGAAACTCGTGCGCAGCGAGAGTTTCATGACGTGGAACAACGCTTCAAATGCCGCGCCAACCGCGATAGCAATCAGCCACGAGAGCGCGCCGGCGGGGCGCAGCGCGGTGGCGACGAACGCCAGGCTGGACAGCAACGACACGAACATCGTCCCCGCCAGCGCGAGCAGCACAAATGCGCGATAGACGCGCTCGTACGTCAGTGGGGGAGACGGTTGGTCGGCAGCAGCAGTGTGATTCGGTTGCGGCGGTCGCACAGTCGTTCGGATCATTGATTGCTCCTTTCTGATAGTGTTTCTCATGCTAACAGTGTAGCACAAATGCGCGCATGTAGTGCATGCATGTGCTACACTATGCGCATGGACAGAAGGATAGCGACAACCATCGCGCTGCTCTTGCAGCGCGTCACGACGTTAGAAACAACGCAGCGCCAGCATGAGCAACGCCTGTCTGCCGGCGCGGCGGAGTTTGCGGAACTTCGGCGCGAGCTGGCGGCGTTGCGGAGCGACTTTGCGCACCTGTCGCAGCGCGTCAGCGCTGCGACGCTTGCGGCCAGCGATTTAGCCAAACAGGCGTCAGATCGCATTGATCGCGTTGCGGAGCGGCTGGACGTGAGCATGGACGAGTTGCGCGATCAGATGCACGCGCTACAACACC
>FWPV01008220.1_pt1 | contig 18367 bp, 14 predicted proteins | sample 2228371 | NCBI WGS metagenome assembly FWPV01 (sample SAMEA103939776, study PRJEB20133) | metagenome
ATCCACCTCGGTGGTCAGCAAAATTACCAGGAGCACCGAACGATAAGTTGACAAATTCAAGAACGTCCCGGTATGCCAGAACGTCCCGGTATGCCCTTACAACGGTGCTAAACCTTGGTACGTGATCCGTATGCCGGATAGTGTGGGAGGGGGAGGGTGGCCGCGAGGCACTTCCCTGGCCCGATGGGGTCAACAAAGACCATAGGAGATTACAATGAAGGGCGAATTGACCGCAATTATAGAGCCCGCACCCGAGGGCGGTTTTTGGGCTATCTGTCCGGAGGTGCACGGTGCCAACGGGCAGGGTGAAAGCATAGAGGAAGCCAAAGCTAGTCTACGGCAGGCGATAGAGTTGAATGTGCTCTCATTGCAGGAAAGTCCGGGACGACGCAGGAGTGTGGTCGCGGCTCGAAAGCTACCTGTCTGTCCATACGGACACGCTCTTTAGTCACGGTCTGTGTCCGGACTGCCTCCGGGAGTACTACCCGGAAGAGGCGGATGCGATCATCGAACAACTGAGTGCACCCGACAAGGATTAGTCGATTCGTTTCACTCGCGACCAATCCTTGCGGGTGATTCAGATCGCTACTAAAGGCACTTGCGTAGAATTGCCACCAGCTGCCTCCCCACAGCAGTAAGGAGCTCCCCGGCATGACCATGTGTCGGGGAGTGCTACGCACACCCCGGCCTACGGAGGATCTCATATGCATGTTCCTGAACAGTTTCCAAATTCTGGAAAGGAGGATTTGATCCCTAACAATTATAGCATTACGCGTGGCGCCCCACGCCAGCCTTTCATCAGGCTGCGGTGGCGGCAATGAACGCTTCTTTCCCCAGCAGGTATGAGTGTTAATTCGGTATACCATGAGTAGGGAAGAGTAGCGATGGTGAAAATGAGGTAAGGGTCGCTGGAAAATCGGGTTGCATGAAGCTCGTCTTCAGTCCTCTTTCGCAATCCAGAGGAGTGAGCCGAGATACCTGTCACCGTCCAGAACCGGCATAAGGTGAAAACGGGCTTGCCCCCCTTCGACGAGCGGACCGAAATACTCGGTCTCCCTGCGCTGCTTGATGGCCTGGACGATCGCTACGGAAGCGGGGTCGGTTTGAGTTGTAAGATCGATCTCAAACAGGCTGTTCTGGCTGGGATAGCCGAAGCGGTTGACGGCCCGGGCGTCTACCCAGGAAAGGCTGTAAATGCCGGTGTGGATGATCGCTGCCTGACGCAACAATTTCAGAGCGATTTCCCGGTCGCCTTGTGCCAGGGCCTGGATCAGTGCCGGCTGTTCGGCCAGAACATTCAGGGCCTGGCGGGAAAAGGGCGGAGCACCGGCGCGGAACGCAGTGTCGGCCGACTGCGCCGGATGGATGATCACCAGGCGCCATGCCGTGCCATGCAGCGAGAGGCTGACCCACCGGGCATTCTTGCGGATGACCCGGCTGGTTGCGGCCTTAAAATAGCAATAAGACCCATCTCCTTCCGATTGCGCTGCAATCCGCCGTCCCAGCTGCAGGAGCTCGGGAAAGGGCCGGTACTTAGGGTCCGTAAAGAGGATTCTCCCCACCTCCTTGGGGTCGGCGTCATAGATGATGGTCCCGTCGGGCTGCATGGCCCAGATCTCCACCGGCATACCCACAACCAAATCGCGCACGCACCTGCCGATCAAAACCCAGGGTCGGAAGATAACGCTCACCGATCCGCGATATGTTCCGTCCGAACCGATAACGGGATGTTCCAAATCGATCGCCGCCACTCCCTCCACCGTTTGAAACACGCGGCTCATCACCGGTTTGCGGGTGCGCATGAGGGTCTTGATCTGCTCCTGATCGCTGATGTCGCTCCCCTCGAAGGAACCATAGGGTTCCGGCTCCACCTGCAGCATGATGCCCCGAGGGCTGACCGTGCAGGCATCGATGACGCTTTCAGCATGGCGCAGCTGGAGTTGCCGGATGACGGCCCGTGCCGCATCCTGTTTCAGGTCGAGGGTCGCAAGGCGGACGGCCGCTTCGGCCAAATCCCGGTCGAGGAGTTCGAGTTGATGGGCGATGGCCTCGGCCGCTCTCGTCAAAAGGAACGGCGCCCCCGTTGTGAAATGCGGCCGCACGGCGCCCTCCGTTTCAGAGCAAACAGCGCGTCGGGATTGAAAACAAAACCCAACCGCCACCGCCATGGCAAACACAACAAAGCGCCCCATGTTGCCTCCAGGACTCGATACCGCATTGATAACGGAATACGGGCAAAACAGCCAAATTTTGGTTCTATTCGGAATGGGGAATTGCTGAGGCTTCAAAGCCGTATTGCTGCAGGATCTTCTGACCCGCAGGCGACAAAATGTACATGGCCAGCCGCCATGCTTCAAGCGGAGCGCCATCCCTCACCAACAGACCGTAATCGGCTCCCACGGAAAGCTCATCAGGTATTTTGACGATGTTCAGGGATGGGACTTCCTTGCGAGCCGGCACAGCGTTGGTGCAATAGGTCAGGAAAATATCCGCCTTATCCTCGCTCATGACCCATCCGTACTGGTTCCGTCCTTCGGGAGCTTTGGCACTGTTTGGCCCGCCCGTAAGCTGAAGCGCCTTTTGGGAAAGTGTGGCAAAGCTCCCGGGTTTTATCGCGTCCGCTTTCTTGAACAGTTCCCAGGCGTAGTCGCCGCTTGGATCGGCTTTTGGCGTCGAAGTGCCCACTCGGACGTTCTTATCCGTAAGGGCATCGAGAAGATTCCCGGCTGTCGCCTCTACATCGGCCTGAGCCAGCGCACACAGCTGATTGCGGGCGAACAGCACAACCGGACCTCCCCATCCGCTGGAGGCGAGTTTTTCCGGATGATCCATATTCGCAGAGGCGAAAACATCGGGATTTTCTCCTCCTTCAATGGCCTTTCGCAGGCTGCCGCTCGGTCCGAATTGTGTGGTTACTTGGGTCTTATAGGTATTCTCGAATGATGTCACAACATCCCCGAGGGCTGCCTTCAAGCTGCCCGCCGCATAGAGTTTCAGGGAGTCGGCCGATACCGGCAAGGGCATCGAGAAAACCAAAAAAGTGATCAAGACCAAAAAATTTCGATGGATCTTCATGGTTGCCTCCAGTGTTGAAATCCGCTGATAGCCTCTGTTTCCGTTTGAGATCCTGATTGGTGAAGAAAGTAAGAGCACACTATCGTGTGCTGCAGGCTATGTCAATATAGACATAAGCCATGAAGACACGGCGCGCCGGGGATGGCCGTGGCGCATCAGCGGGACGTTCGCAGATGCTCCTTAAGCCGCTCGAGTGCTTCGGGCACATTGTTGCGGCCGAAACCAACGCGAAACGCGTTCAGCCCTTTTCCATAGAGGGTTCCCGGCAGTAGCAGGACCCCTGACGTTTTGACCAGATCCGCGCAGAAGCGCTCCACCGTTCCCTGCAACAGGGCGGGAAACGCGACGGACCCTGCCCTGGGCCGACGCCAGTCGAACAGGTCCTGGTGGCAGGCGAAAAACGCGTCGAGATGATCCAGGTTCCTGTGGATGATGCGCAGATTGCGCTCCACGATGACCCCTGCTTTGCGCAATGCGAGTGTCGCCAGGAACTCGCTCGGTGCGCTGTTGCAGATGGTTGTGTAATCCTTGAATGCAGCAAGCTCACTGAAAAGATGGCGGTTACGGGTCGCGAGCCAGCCGATTCGCAGGCCGGCCAGACCGTAGGTCTTGGACATCACACCCAGTGATACGGCGCGATGGCTCAGGTCGGATAAGGCCGGCAGGCGATCAGACGGGTCGAGCTCGAGACCCCGGTACACTTCGTCGGAGAAAATAATGAAACCATGCCGCTCGGAAAGCGACACCAGTTGGCGGACAAGCTCATGCTCGGGAAGGAATCCCGTGGGGTTGTGCGGGAAATTCACCACCACCAGCTTCGTGCGAGGAGTGAGAGCAGCTTGCAGGAGATCGATGTCCAGCTCCCAGCCACGCTGCGCATCCCCGCGCCATTCTGCAACATGCGCGCCGATACTTCGCGCCACTTCGCCGAGGGACTGGTAGTAAGGCGCATGCACGATGACATGGTCGCCCGGGTTGAGAGCAACGTTCATGAAGTTGAAGATCGCCTCTTCCGCCCCCGTGTGGACCAGTACCTGGTCGGCGCTGATGCGCTCATACAACGCGGCAATGGCCCGGCGAAGCTCGGGATGGACGGCCGACTCGGTGTAGCCGAGCCAGAGGGCGCCGAATCGATCCGCTGCGCCGGGTTCAAGTGCCAGCAGGTCTTTCAGCGGCATGCTTTCACAATCCGAGGAACACAGCAAAAAGGGAGCTGTGAACTCGTGCTTGGCGAAGTAGCGTTCAAGTCGGAACGGTTTAAGTCTCATTCGGCTACTCCCTCGGGGGCCGGATAACGCCGTCCTTCAGCGGGCGAGTCGTAGGGTGGTTAGAGTCACGCCCAAGCGTGACGAAACCTATCAACAAGGTCCTGCAAACAATGAAACATCCAATGCTTAACCGGTATAGCATCCGCCGAAAGCTCCACCCACATGTTTGAGGCCGGCGCACGTTGTGCAACCCGAATCCCAGGCAGCTTTCACTGCCCTTGCAACGGGGGTAATCCAAGTGACGGCGGCCATTGAAATGGATCAATAACGCTGCACTGGAAAATCAAAATATGTGTCGGGAAAGGGTTCATTTTTGAGGGTGAAATGCCACCACTCTTCGGCAATCGGTTCAAATCCATGCTTTACCATGAGAACCTGCAAAAGCATGCGATGTGCTCGACTTTCGGGGGATACCGCCAGGCTCGTGGGCCACGAGCGGGGACCAAACAGGTCGAAGCCCGTTCCCATGTCCAGACCGGGGGCGCTCGGCGCTGCATCCATGGCGGTTATCGTCACATCCACCGTGCTCCCCCGACTGTGGCTCGATTTGGCTGCGATGTATTGTTTCTTGAAGAGGTCCTGCTTGTCCACATCCGGATAAAACTCCGCCTTCCTCCTGGTGTCCTGCAGATCTTCGGCCCAGCGAACAAAATGATCGACCGCGCGCTGCGGCCGGTAGGCATCGAAGATCTTCAGAGCGAGACCAAACCGGCGCAGCTCCTCCTGTACCTTCTTCAGGGCCTGGGCTGCCTGTGCGGTGAGAATGCAGCGGGGCTCAAGGTAGCCATCGATGCGCCGGCCGACAAAATTGTGATCCGAGTAGTAGCGCAGCTCGATTTTTATATCCGGGATCACCTGGTCGACGTAGACGAATCCCTCCGGCAGGGTGGGATTTTCGGTTCCTGCAAAGGCAACCTGTACCAGCAGAGAACACAAAACAACGACCAAAACATGCAACCGCTTCATTGACGTCCTCCTTCGAATGCCCCACATCGGGCGCACCTGCAGTCAAAATCAATGGGCCTCTTTTGCACTTCCACCGATCGCTTACCGCAGATGCCTGAGAGATTCAATAGGTACGGACAGGATGAGCTCAACCATCGAGGACACTCCGAACTTTTTCAACCATGGTCTTCACTGAAAACGGTTTTTGCAGAAAGTTGATCCCCTTGTCAAGGATGCCGCGGTGCGTAATTACGTTGGCGGTATAGCCGGACATGAAAATGTGTTTGAAGCCCGACTTCACCGAGCCGAGCTTTACAACAAGGTCTTTGCCGTTCATTCCAGGCATTACCAGATCAGTGATCAGCAGATCCAGGGGGCCTGAATAATTCTGCATCAAGTCCAAGGCTTCCTTAGGATTTCGAGCGGTCAACACCATATACCCGTGGCGCTCCAGAATGGTCTTGCCGAGAGCCAGTATAGCCTCTTCATCTTCGACCAGAAGAATGGTCTCGATGCCTTTCAGAGGCTTTTGTTCTCTGCCCTGCCGCGATTCTTCAAAAATCTCGACATGCGTTTTCGGCAAGTACATCTTGAAGGTCGTGCCCTGGTCTGGTTCACTGTAGACGTTGACGAACCCCTGGTTTTGCTGGACGATACCATAAACCGTAGCCAAACCGAGCCCCGTTCCCTTGCCGAACTCCTTGGTGGTGAAAAAAGGTTCAAAAAGATTTTCCAGGGTCTCCTTTTCCATCCCGCAGCCGTCGTCACTTACGGCCAGCATGACATACTCTCCAGGGACAACGCCTGCATGCTCCCTGCAATAAGCCTCGTCGAATGTGACGTTGGCGGTTTCGATGGTCACTCTTCCAATGTCCTCGATGGCATCACGAGCATTAACGCACAGGTTTGCCAGGATCTGATCGATTTGCGTGGGGTCAACCTTGACCGGCCAAATATCCAGCCCGGGCTTCCACAATAAATCAATGTCTTCCCCTATAAGCCGGCGGAGCATGTTCAACATACCTCCCACGGTCTCGTTCAGGTCAAGGACCCTGGGGCTGATGGTCTGTTTCCGGGCGAAGGCCAGGAGCTGGCGGGTGAGATTAGCCGAACGGTATGCCGCCTTCAGGATTTCCTGAAGGTCATTGTAGACGGGATGAGAGGGATCGATCTCATCGATGGCCATTTCCGTATGGCCGATGATCACACCCAGCATGTTGTTAAAGTCGTGGGCCACACCCCCCGCCAAACGTCCAATGGATTCCATCTTCTGAGCCTGATGTAACTGGGCCTGCAAAGTCTCCTTTTCCTTTTCGGCTGTTTTCCGCTCGGTGATATCGGTAGTAAATCCCTCTATGATGAACAGACCGTCATCACTACAGGACTCAACACGCGCGTTCATATTGAGCCATATGGTTCTTCCGTCAGCGGTTATTGCCTCATATTCAAAGTTTTCTACGTGCCCCTCTTGTCGTAACAGGCGCAGAAACTGTTCACGCCTCTCGGCATGCACGTAAAGTTGGCGGGCCAGATTGGAGTAGTGCCGCAAAGCGTCCTGAGGTGACTCGAGTCCAAGCATGCCGGCCATTGCATTATTAACGGAGAGCACCTCTCCCTTCGAATTTGTGCGAAAAATCCCCACAGGCGCATTCTCGAACAAGTTTCTGTACTTCTCTTCACTCTCACGGAGAGCCGCTTCCGTCCGCTTGCGTTCGGTTATATTTTCAACGGTGGCCATGGTGCGCATGGGTTGGCCTGCAGAATCCCTGATAACCGTCATGTTCACGTTTACCCACACCGGCGTACCGTCCTTACGTATGTAGCGCTTCTCTAACCGGTAGTCTCCCGATTCACCCCTGACCACTCTCTGAAAAGCCTCCCAATCCCTCTCGCGATCCTTCGGATGAGTGATTTCGCGGACACACATTGTCAGCATTTCATCTGAAGAATAACCGGTAATCTCGCACATCTTTTGGTTCACGCGCAGCCACTGACCAGTCTCCGGATGAGCCTGGCACATACCGATGGAGGCAAGCTCGAACATAGCCTTGAACTGCTCCTCGCTTTCCTTTAATGCGCATACTGCCTGTTTGCGGTCTGACAGCATCTTATTCGTGTATTCCGCTATCTGATCCAGCTCAACGAATTTTATACGTTCCCTCTCTATCTCCACATCAGAATGTGCCGCCTTCTTGAAAAATGAAATAAACAAATTCATGTCGCTCTTGAGTCTGTGGTTCAGCCAACTGAAGAACAAGGAAAAGAGTCCAATGAGTGATGTGGATATCAGGATAAAATAGATGACGGTCCTTTCTATCTGATTGTTTAATTTGGCGTGCATTAGAGCAATATTTGTTTCCACGTCATCAAGATACACGCCGGCGCCGACAAGCCAATGCAGGTCGGGTATCCCATAAATGAAAGATACTTTTGGCGATTCTTCATTGGGTTTGGTCAATTTAATGTGGGAATAATAGATGAAGTCACCTTCAGGTTTTAATGCCGCGTGGTATTCCTTTTCAAAAATACCTTTCATTTTATCGGGATTGTCATTGAAAATCTCCCAAAGTTTCCTTGTTCCATTAAAAAGGGTCCCATTTGAGACCAACGCATCTCCATTGAATTTATTAACAAAAATATACCCTTCTTGGCCAAACCGTATCCTGCTGATGGCCGAGAGGAGATTCGCTTTTATCTGATTTTCAACATCATCAACGTACAGGCCGGTCCCAATCAGCCAATCGTATGGCTCAAATCGTTTGATGAAAGATATTTTCTTGAAATCATTGCCTATCTCATTAGGTTTGGTCCACAGGTATTCATAAAAGCCTTCGCCCGACTGTTCCGCAATTTTAATCATGTCTCTAATGACGTATCGCCCGCGCATATCCTGTGTGTTGAGCAGGTTTGATCCTTCCATTTCGGGTCTATCGGCAAAGAGCACTTCTACACCATCCAGGCGGGTTATAAAGTAATAGCCTTTTCCATTCTCAAACCGTATGGGTCTTAATGCATCCAGAATCATTTGCTGAATTTCCATCTCATTCTGAGTAGCATGGTTGCGTTGATAGATATGTTCAGCAATGGAATAGGCCTCATAAACTCGCGACTTGATCGTCTTCCTGGTCAAGGTTTCGCTCTGAGTTTTTTCGTAGCGAATCATGTCTACAACACGATCCACCTCCTGCTTGACTAGCTGTTTCTGTCGGTCAATAAAGTCCGTTCGAATTTGATGAGCCTGAAGTTTGAGGTCGCGATAGGAGTTGATAGTATCGATCGCAACAAAGCTCACACCAAGTCCTATCAAGCAGACAATTCCCCATGCCTGAGTCAGTTTGATAAAGCTTCTCTTCTTTTTCATTGGTAGTTCCCAGCCGGAAATTCAAGATCACCTGCGGTGCAAAAACCGATTATGGTCCAAACGAACTGCCGGTGCCCCCTGCATACGAAGGTCGGAGAGTCAATCAAGGCCTTGTTTATTGCCTACATCCAATTGATTGGAGAAATGCAATTAAAGCAGTATCTGAATAGAATTTGAAGATCATAATGCATTTTATTAATATTATTATAAAAATGAGAACTGTGGCGGATTGAGCGATGCTTGCAGGCCGGGTTGAGGCACAAAACCCGGCAAAACAGGCGTCGGGTTTCGTCATGCGCAAGGCGTGACGAAACCCGTCAACAAGGCCTGCAAACAATGAAACATCTCATGCTTAACCGGTATAGCAAACCCTTTGCACAGCGAAGGAGCTCACTGTTGCGCAACACGTCCAGCCATCTTCCGCATGTCTTGTCACCACAAATTCGCCTCATTGAAACCTGATTGTCACCTTCTTTTCCTATAAGCAGTGGAACAAAAACAAGCAGGAGCGCTTTATGGAAGCTTTCAGTCTAAATGATGCACTCATTAAAGATATTTTCCACCATGCCAGGCCCCTTGGGCATCATGAAAACCTCAAGAACCTGAACCTCGGCTTCGGGTTTCTCTACTATGGGGCGGTGCGGGCATTAAGGCCGCGGCACACTTTGGTCATCGGTTCCGGCTATGGCTTCACGGTGGTTTGTCTGGCCCTGGGCATCAAAGATAACGGCAGCGGAGGCCTCACTTTTGTCGACCCCTCCTATGCATTGTTGAGAGACGGCCCTTTCAAAACCATTGGCGGGACCGGCCAATGGGATCAACCGGAAAAGGTGCACAAGCATTTCAAACAGTTCGGTCTGGACGGGATCGTGTCCCATCATAAATTGAAGAGTGAAGAATTCTTTGCCGCCTACCAAGCTTCAGGTCTTCCCCCAATCGATCTCGCCTTTATCGACGGCAATCACAGTTACTCGGACGTGCGCCACGATTTCCAGCAAACGTGCCGGTACAGCCGCAAGAACACGTATATCTTCCTGCACGATACCAATACTTTCATTCGCGAGACCATCCGCCACTCGGGAGTGAACCGCTGGCTCAAGTTTCTGAAGCAGGAAAAAGAGCTTTTTGAAGTGATCAACTTTCCCTTCTCATCGGGAGTCGCCCTGGTTCGGCTGAAGGAGAACAATGTGTGGGAGCATCTGCAGTGATAATGGCCTGCACGGGCCTTCTCGCTGTCGCGCTTGCAGGATTTCTTTATTGGCGCCTTGTCTGGTTCTTTCGCAACCCTGCCAGGCTTCCCCCCGGGCGGCAGGGGATCTTGAGCTGTGCGGACGGCACCGTGGTTTACGTCAAAAAAATTCGCCCGGATCAGGATGTGCTGGTCATCAAAAAGGGCTCGCAGGCCAGCATAAAAGATATTGCCCGCCAGGACATGGTCGGGGAAAAAATCCTGATCGGCGTTTTCATGAGCCCTTTCAACGTCCACTATAATCGCTCTCCTTTGACCGGCAGGGTCGAATTCATCCGCCATTATCCGGCACAGGGGCATAATCTCAGTATGTGGCCCATGCATTTGCGGACCGTTTTGAAGCGCAGGCCGTATTACCGGAACAGTCTTCATGTGAAGCAAAACGAGCGCACCGTGACCAAAATCACCGGCACCTACAGGGAGCGTGATCTGTCCTGCTATGTCATTCAGATTGCGGGGAGGAGCGTTCGGGGGATTGACAGTTACTTGCATGAAGGAATGGAAATTGAGCGCGGCGCCATATTCGGCATGATTCGCATCGGCTCCCAGGTGGATTTGGTTGTTCCATGGACGGATGGAATGCAAATCCGGGTCAAACCCGGCGACAAGGTGAGAGCCGGCGAGAGTATCCTTATTCAATAGCCTCAAATTCGAAGAGGAGGTGCAATGAAGGCCGACCTGCATGTGCATTCGAAGTTTTCCAAGCGCCCGTCGCAATGGCTTCTACAAAAGTTGAACTGTCCCGAGAGCTTCACCGAGCCGCTTCAGCTGTATCAGCTTGCCAGAACGAGAGGAATGTCGCTCGTTACCATAACCGACCACAACACCATCGCAGGTGCCCTGGAGATTGCCCACCTTGCGGATACGTTTATCAGTGAAGAAATCACCACCTATTTCCCGCAAGACGGCTGCAAAATACACGTGCTCGCCTATGACATCGACGAGGGCCGGCATGAGGATATCCAGAAGGCGCGCGAGAACATATTCGACCTGGTGGCTTATCTTCAGCAGGAAAAGATCTTTCACGTGCTCGCACACCCGCTCTATTCCGTCAATGATCGGCTCAGTGCAGACCATTTCGAGCAGTTGCTGCTGCTGTTTAAAAATTTCGAGCTCAACGGGGCGCGGGACGAGATACAAAACGAGTGCCTGAAACAGATATTGCTCCCATTGACTTCCGTCGAGATCGGCAGGCTCGCGGATAAACATGGTTTTATGCCCGGTTTTCCCGAACCGTGGGTGAAGAATCTCACCGGTGGCTCAGACGACCACAGTTCCCTCAATATCGCTCGACGGTACACGCAGGTTGCGAAAGCGAAAAATGTTCGTGAATTTCTCCGCGGCATCGACGGCCACAGTGCCAAGGTCGCCGGGCTTCCGGCCACGCCCCGGACGATGGCCCATAACCTCTACGGCATTGCCTATCAGTTCTACAAGCATAAGCTGAACCTGGGCCGCCATGTGCCCAAGGACATCTTCCTGCGGTTCCTCGACCACTCCCTGCATGTGGGCAGGGAAGAAGAAGAGGGCATGATCTCGAAGCTCTACTGCATGTGGAATTACAGGCGCAGCCAACGCAAAGGGACCGATCGATCCGTCTCGCTGCAGCAGCTTCTCCGGTTGGAATCCCAGCAGCTTATCTGGAATGATCCGCACCTGATGGAAGTGACCAGGTCGGGAAACGGGCAGCATCGGGATCTGGAGAAAATCTGGTTTGAGTTCGTCAACAAGGTATCCAACCGGGTCCTGCCGCACTTCGGCGACCATCTGCTGAACCATCTCTCAGGCGCCAACCTGTTCAACATTTTCAATTCAATCGGCTCTGCGGGCGCCCTCTATTCCGTACTGGCGCCCTATTTCGTCTCGTTTTCTCATTTCACCAAGGACAGGGAGCTGGTTGAGAAGATCCGGGAAAGGTTTCCCCACCAGGCTGCGAAGGCTCACCACAATAACGGCAATGCTCATGTTGCTCACTTCACCGACACCTTTTATGAAGTCAACGGAGTCGCCCTCACGTTGCAGCAGAATATCCAGGCGGCGGTCAAAACGGGCAAGAGGCTTACGGTCATCACGTGTGATGCCGAAAATCACTCGCCAATACCGGGAGTTCAAAACTTCGCTCCGGTGGGTGTTTACGAGCTTCCGTTTTATAAGGAGCTGAAGCTTTTTTATCCGCCCTTTCTAGAGATGCTCAACTATTGCTACGAGCAGGGATTCACCGGCATCCACTCGGCCACCCCGGGCCCCATCGGACTGGCGGCGCTGGCAATAGCCAGGATCTTGAAGGTGCCGATAAGCGGGACGTATCACACCTCACTTCCCCAATATGCCAGCTACCTCACCGGGGACGCCGATATGGAGGAGCTGATGTGGCACTATGTGCTTTGGTACTATGATCAAATGCACAGCATTCTGGTGCCCTCTCGGAGCACCGCCGGGGAATTGCAGGATAAGGGCGTCAATCCCGCCAAAATCAGGCTGTTTCCAAGAGGCATCGACATCGAAAGATTCCATCCGGCCAAGCGAAACGGCTTTCTGGACAGTCGATACGGCTTCAATGGACGTATCAAGCTTTTGTATGTCGGTCGCGTTTCCAAGGAAAAAAACCTGCAGCTACTGGTCCAGGTGTTCAGGTCCTTGATCGCTGTTGCCGACACCGTCTCCCTCATCGTGGTGGGAGATGGACCCTACCTGCAGGAAATGCAGCAGGAGCTGGAAAACACGCCGACTCTGTTCACGGGCTACCTGCAGGGAGATGCGCTGGCAGAAGCCTATGCGTCCTGTGACCTGTTCGTATTCCCAAGCACCACGGACACCTTCGGCAATGTCGTGCTGGAGGCTCAAGCTTCCGGGTTGCCGGTCATCGTCACCGATTGCGGCGGACCAAAGGAGAATTTAATCCCGGGAAGAACGGGGATCGTAGTTCCCTGCGCAGATGCGGATGCGATCCTCAGGGCAGTGCTGAAGCTCATCGATAACCCGGGGGTGATGAGAGACATGGGCAAAGAAGCACGGCGCTACATGGAAGGGCGGTCTTTTGAAAAAGCCTTTGAACAGACCTGGCAGATCTATGAGGGGCGTGCACCGGAGCCTTCCCACCTGGCCCGGGCTGTTTAGCCGGGCCTGGCCGCCGCGACGCGGGCAGGCCCGGCGATGGGTTTCGTACATTATCCCGGCGCCTGGGGAGGCAAGCCTTCTCTATGGCACAGGCCGCGCCTGGCAGGAATCAACATAACTGTTCCTTAAATCATAGTTGCAAGCGTTTCCTTTAAGATCTGCAGTTGGGGGTTCCTCATGGGGGAGATCGTTGCATTTATTGTTGTGATTGTTGTCTTGGCCGCGATGCTGTTTGTCCGAGTCACCCTTCTTCAAGATAAGAATCCAAATGCCGAGCTGCTCACGGAATTGCTGAGGACCATCAGCTCTGCCGACAAGGGATGATTCGTTGGAATCTATCATTTTACCAATGTGGTGACTGCGGACGCTCGGGACTAAGTCACCTGCTGCCTCACAGCCGTTTTAGCTCGATCGTCAACAGGACCCGGATCAACGGAAGATCGCCCCTGGGGGCGCTGGTGATCCATAATATCGCGGGCGGTGAAGCGAACCGCACCATGGACACGCAGACGAACTTCAATCGAGATACGAGGGTATGAATATATCGTGTTGAACACAAAAGAGAATGGAATTAAATGGCGGACGATCCGCCATTCGTTGTGTTGAGAAACCTGGCCCGGTGGATCTGCAAGAAAAGGCAGACTGACCATGCACCGGATTTAAAGCTTCTCGAGAGCCTTCTTGCAGTCCACACAGACAGCCGTCATCGGCTGTGCTTTCAGACGGTCGAGACCGATTTCCTGACCGCATTCCAGACAGATGCCATAGACCCCGTTTTCAATTCGTCTCAACGCTCCCCGGATTTCCTGAACCAATCGATGATTGCGATAATGGATCTGCAGAGCGAGCTCTCGTTCATAGCGGGCAGAAGCGAGATCAGCTTCATCCATGGGGCCCTGCAGAAGCTCGCCATCCATCATACTGGAGAGAAGTCCTTTAAACTCGGGCAGCGCCTCGTTCAAATGTGCCCGCAGAAGAGTATCAAATCGCTTGAGATTTTCCTGATTCATCCGACTCATCCTCTTCTCCTTGTCTGCCGATATCGTCGTGATGGTGTCAAAAGGTTTGCTGCGATGAGACGAATAGAAAGGGGACTTGAATGAGTCCCCCAAACATTCAACTTCCATCGTAATGAACCGGATCAAGCACCTGCCGGGTCAAGGCTAATGGACATAGACAAAGATGGGGTTCGAGTAGAACCACAAGTCGTTCCAAGCCTCCTGGGCGCCGTCGATCCCGAGTTCCTGAGTGAGCAGATTGTCCGGCAGTGGGTTGCCGTCGGCATCGGTTTCATAAGGGGTGCCGGGCGCCAAATTGGTTCCGCGCAGACGGTAGTACATGTTCTTGTTCACGTTCTTGATGTGATAAACGATGGTGCTGTACCCTTCCTTGTCTTTCTTGAAGTCCTTGGCATTGAAGGTCGCTACGAGTTTCGCGGTCGGATTGGTCGGGTTGGTGTAATCGGCGTCCGTTGGATTCACCACTCCGGTGATTTCTCCCGCGATCAGGTCGATGTGGTCGACCGTCGGGGCCGCACAGGATTGAATGTGAATCCCGTCTACTGCACAGTTGTTTTTCTCGGGGCTTTTGAACCTGATCTTCAGCTTGAGGTTCTTGATTGTGCCTTTCGCCTCAAGGTCGCCGCCCATGCTGACTTTATCGTCTTGGTTCTGAGCTTCGAATTCCAGGTGGTCGATCAGATCGCCATGCACGAAAAAGGCGTTTCCGCTGCGCAGACCGTCGGCGATTTCATCCAGGGAGTATTCGCCGTCATCGTCTTGATCGACGGCATAAACCCAGGTCTTCTGGTACTCGCCGGGATAGAAGTCGTCACCGCCGGCGGTGTAGTGCCTGTGATAGTCGGAGCTGGCATAATTGAACCAGCGCCGTCCTTCGCCCAGGAGGGCGTCCCAGAGGCCGCCGACCTCAGCCGTGAAGAAGCCGACGCCACCGAATGTGCCGCCGAAAGCCAAATTGCCGAACCCGCGAAGACCGTTGACCTGATGTCCGGGCGCGCCTTCGAAGCCAAAGCAAACATCGGGGGCTGCATTGTTGAAATCCCTGAAGTGTTCGATTCCGTATGCTTGTGCACGCTCGACATGAGCGAAGATTATCCAGCCATTATCGATCAGGCCATCCTCGTACTGTTTCTGCATCCACGCGCAGGCATCCACGGCATCTTGATGGCTCTTGTTCTTCTTCAACAGGCTCATACCGGCAAAGTCTTCCCCGGTGCGGCTCGTATCGGAATCCGACTTATCGAACTGGAATTCAAAAGCGCTGATGGCGCCGGCATCGTCGGCTACGATGCCGGTGCTGCAATGCTCATGAGCCGGAACGTTCCACTCGAAGCCGGAAAAGATCTTCTTGTCGGGGTACAGAGCTCGGTTCTGCAGAATGTCAGGAAAAACAAAGTCCCGCAGGCTCTGCCAGCGCCACATCACCTGGTGACCGTTGCTGAACGCTTGATCGCCCAGGATCGGGTTGGTTGGGTAAAAAATGGGGTCGTCCCAAAAATTACCGTTCCCGTCGCGGTTGCGGCTGCCCCCGTGCTCCGAATTGGCCCACCAGTCCAAACCGAACTCGTTGTTCTTGCTCATCACAAAATCAAAAGAAGTGCTGCCGTCCGTGTAGAGGGTGTGTTGATGAAAATCGCCCGCAAGCCATTCGCCCTTGGGCTGTTTGGCGCTTATCGGGACTGCGCCGACCAGCATCAATGCGGTAACAATTAACAGAGCGGTAGGCCGAAGAAGGCAGCTCTTGAATCCTTTTCTGAGGCTCTTCAAATCCATTTTTCATCCTCCTGGAAAAACTGAATATCAGGTTGGTTGTGAGTGCATCAAATGACCTGTTCGATTCAGAATAAACGATTGGGTGTATCACCTCCTTTTCACGGGCCGGCAGTTGGTCGATTTGCAGCCTTCGCCGAAGTCGCACTCCAATGCCGCACGGGTTCGATACCTGGGAATCCTTTGCTGAAGCACGGGAGCTCTCCTCGCTGCAGCCGGGTTAATGGGTCTGCCTAGAATTTCATTTCGATAAAACAATTATTGAATGACCCGAGGGTGACGGTGATGTGACAATTGGTTGAAAGCGTCGGGGGATTTATCCAGGCCAGGCAGCGAACTTCAGTTTTGCCCGCAAAACAGTGCCGAATCACCTGAGGCGTTCTCGATGCAAGCTGTTCAGCCGCTTCTTGTGTATCTTTTGGACCTTTGGTGTCAGGTGCAACTTTAAAATAAGGTTTATTCATCCGAGAATTGGCTCCATCGCGAGAACCGGATGGCCCACTTGTTCCAGAAATGAATAGATTTCATCCTTGAGCATTTTCGGCATCCAGACAAGCCTCTTGATGCCTCCGTCACCGGCTACGAACTTGCGCTGCGTGATGTTGTACTTGTTATATTTGCCAAAGGAACATGCATTCCTATGCCGGCAGTCACTGATGGTTTTCGTCACGCTCGGGCGCGACTCCACCCATCAACAAGGCCTGCAAACAATGAAACATCTATTGCTTAACCGGTATAGCATGGGACAAATGGGGAATGCTCCCTCTTGGAAGCTATAGAATCTTGGAAGCATCAACAGGAAGACGCGCATGAACAGAGTAGCACGAAAGCGAGGACCCTTCTGATGACCGACCCGGCCGGCATGTTCACTTGGTTAGAGTTATGGTCGGATTAAACACATTCCATGTGACATGGCTGCCGCTTGAGGGGTACATTTGGCAATAGCAGTAAACCGATCCGCAGTAAATTTCGACGTCGTCGGAGAAGCGCGCTTGCAGTGTGTATGTCGTGCTGTGATTCAGCGCAACGGGTGGCAGTGAAGCCAGCATTACGCCGCTGGGGTCGTTGCGGTCCTGGGTCGAGTAGTTGCAGCTGCTGAAACCGTCGCTGCCGGTCGGGCACTTGGCAAAGGGAGCGCCGACGATGGAGTCGGCTTTGGAGTCCAGCAGCCTCAAAGAAAGCGTTACTCGTTTGGAAAGCGGCAAGATCGACCTTAAATCAGTCGAAATCAAAAATGAGCTCGAAAATATCTATTCATTAGCACAATAATGTTCTGGCACGACAATGACCTTGACAGCATCACGTGTTAGTGTTATAGAGAAGATCTTAAAAAGCGACTTCTTGTCATCCCATTCCATCTCACTTCTTTCCACTCCATTTCACTGATGAGACCCCGGTGCCATTGGCAGCTCCCCGGATGAAGCAGGCACAGCTCACTTAAACCGGGCTCATCCCTTGGCTTCAATCACGGGAAAAAAATCGTTCCTTCCAAGGGAGGTTGAGGCAATGAAACCGTCAAAAAGAATTTCCCTTGTTTTACTGGCTGGTGCTTTTTCTTGCTGTGTTGTTTCGGGTGCGAGGGCCCAGAAATTCATGCTGCACACGGTAGCGGACCTGAACACCCCCATTCCGGAGGGTTCCGGGAATTTTACCCATGTGTATGGGCATGTCATCAGCGGCCGCTATGTGGGGTTCATGGGCCTGGGGGGCTCCGGGCAACAGGGCGTGTATTTTTTCGATGAAACCGGCATTCACCGGGTGGCGGATCTCAATACCGCCATTCCCGATGGCACGGGCACCTTCACCGGGCTTGCCCTATCGGCGGTTCTCAGCATCGACGGCCGCAACGTGGTCTATAAAGGAGACGGGACGGGGCAGCAGGGGATGTACCTGTTCGACGGAGTAAATGCGCGCCGGATCGCCGATCTAACCACACCCATCCCGGGTGGCGAGGGCAATTTCACCGGCTTCGGGTTCCCTAAAATCAGCGGTGCCAATGTGGCGTTCTATGCCGAAGGAGCCAGTCAGGCAGGGATCTACCTGCACAACGGAACAAGCCTCCTGCGGGTGGCCGACTACAACACACCCATCCCCAATGGGTCAGGAGCCTTCGAGTTTTTTGGGTCCAGCCTGGTGAGTGCCAGCCACGTATTTTTTGGTGCATCCGGCCCTTTAGGGCAGTCGGGGATTTACGCATTCGACGGCTCCACCCTGGAGAAGCGGGTGGATCTCAACACGGCGATACCCGGCGGCGCGGGAAACTTTAGTTCCATCACAGCCTTCTGGATCAGCGGCGCCAGTGTTGCCTTTTTGGGCAGCGGACCAGGCTTACGGCTCGGCATCTATCTCTCGGACGGCGCGACACTGAGCAAGGTGGTGGACACCAACACCCCCATCCCTGATGGAACGGGCAACTTCTCAAATTTTGAGCCTAGCTTCAGGATAAGCGGAGGTAAAGTTACCTTCAAAGGGCTTGGCTCGGGCGGGCAGCAGGGAGTCTACCTGTTCGACGGTAGTGTGCTCCGCAAGGTGGCCGATCTGACCACGGATATCCCGCCGGTGG
>FWPV01008222.1_pt1 | contig 18363 bp, 15 predicted proteins | sample 2228371 | NCBI WGS metagenome assembly FWPV01 (sample SAMEA103939776, study PRJEB20133) | metagenome
GGCCATGGCAACCTGGCGCGCCGCGTCCACGTCCGGCGCACCTGTGACATGCAGCGTGATGAAGCGCGTGGCGCCCTCGCCATCCATGACGATGTCCTTGGCCAGCACGGTGCAGACATCGGTCAGCGCGGCCTGAAAGACTGCCAGCCCGTCGCCGGTAGTGACAGTCACCCCGCTGGCGCCGTTGGCCAGGGCCAGCACCGTGTCATTGGTGCTCATATCGCCATCGACGACGATCTGGTTGAAGCTGACGCGGTTGGCCGTGCTCAGGGCCGTCTGCAGCACGGCGGGCGTCAGGGCCGCGTCGGTGACGATCACGGCCAGCATGGTCGCCATGTGAGGCGCGATCATGCCTGAACCTTTGGCAATGGCGGCGATCGTGTAATCCCCCTCCGGCGTCTGAACACGGACACTGGCCGTCTTGGGCATCGTATCGGTGGTCATGATCGCCTCAGCGGCGGCAGCCCAGCCATCCGGAGCCAGGCTCGCGGCCAGCGTGTTGATGCCCGCCGCGATTCTATCCATCGGCAGGGGAATACCGATCACGCCGGTGGAGAGTACGAAGACATCCTCCGCCCGGCAACCCAGGGCTGTGGCGACCAGCGCCGCGCTGGCCGCCGCAGCGGCCATACCCTGCGCGCCAGTGCAGGCGTTGGCCACGCCGGAATTGACAACCACAGCCCGCATCCCGCCGGGATTGGCCGCCAGACGGGCCTGATCCAGGAGTACAGGGGCGGCCTTAACCTGGTTGGTGGTGAAGACGCCCGCTGCCGCGCAGGGAAGTGCGCTGGTGATCAGGGCCATATCGCGCCGCCCGGACTTGCGGATGCCCGCCGGGACGCCGGCGACAGTGAAGCCGCGCACGGGCGTGATAATCGTTTCCACAGCACTGACAGCGTAATCGGTGATTGTCGTGGTCATGCGCTGCTGGTTTCCCTCCGTAAATTCATAAACCGTTCGTATTGCCATCCCTGTGTCGCTACCGGGCACAGCCATGCCGCGCCCCGAGAATGTTCCGGACTGCCGGGCTATTCCTTCCCTCACCCGCCGATATCCTCCAGAATCGCGCCGAGCTTCTCCAGCGCTTCGTCGACATGCGCCTGCTGCAGGATCAGCGGCGGCACCAGCCGCAGCACGTTCGGGCCGGCGCTGATCATGATCAGCCCGTGCGCGTAACCGGCCGCCACCACATCATCTGCCGGGATAGCCAGTTCGACGCCGATCATCAGTCCGCGCCCGCGCACCTGGACGATCTGCGGGGAGCGCAGGGCCGCCAGCCCATCCCGCAGAGCCGCGCCCACCACCACCACATGCTGCAGGAAGGCCGGATCGCTGATCCGCGCCAGCACGACGTTCGCCGCACTGGCCACCAGCGGGCCGCCGCCGAACGTGCTGCCGTGATCGCCGATCTCGATGGCGGCGGCGATCCGGGCGTTGACCAGCGCCGCGCCGATCGGCAGGCCGCCGGCCAGTGGCTTGGCCAGAGTCATGATGTCGGGCGTCACGCCCGACGCTTCATGTGCCCACAGTGTCCCGGTGCGGCCCATCCCACACTGCACCTCGTCGAAGATCAGGACGGCGTCATGAGCGTCGCACAGGGCGCGCAGGCCACGCAGAAATTCCGGCGTCGCCACGTGGACGCCGCCTTCGCCCTGCACCGGTTCCACCAGCACAGCGCAGGTCTGCGGCCCGATTACCTGCGCAGCGGCATCCAGATCGTTGAACGGCACGATCGTCACGTCCGGCAGGAGCGGGCGAAAAGGGTCCTGGTACCTGGCGCGGGGCGTGACGGAAAGCGCACCGATCGTGCGGCCATGAAAGCCGTTGCTGAAGGCCACCAGGCCCGTCTTGCCCGCGTCCGGGTGATTGGCGTAGACCCACTTGCGAGCCAGCTTGATCGCGGCCTCGTTGGCTTCCGCGCCGGAATTGCAGAAGAAGACCTTATCGGCAAAGCTCAAGGCGCACAGCCGGGCCGCCAGTTCCGCCTGGGGAGCGGTCAGGTACAGGTTGGAGACGTGGATGAGTCGGGCCGCCTGCTGGCTGATGGCGGCAACCAGGGCCGGGTCGCCATAGCCCAGCGCGTTGACCGCGATCCCGGCGGCCAGGTCCAGGTAGCGGCGGTCTTCCGCGTCGTAGAGGTAGACGCCTTCGCCGTGGGTCAGCACAAACGGCGCGCGGGCGTACGTCGGCAGGACGTATTGCGTATCCAGTTCAAGCGCGGCAGGGGTTAGAGTCAGGGTCATGGCATCGTTCTCCAGGGAAGCCGGACGCTAGCGCGCCGCAGCAGCCTCCAGACCGGCGCTGACGGTTGCCGTCGCTGCCGATCCACCGTTGTGGAAGAGGGTGCCGCCGCCGCTCTGCAGACCAGCCAGATCGGTGATCACGGCCTGCGGGATACCCTGAGCGACGGCATGAAGAGCCATCTGCACCTTGGGGATCATGCCGCGACTGATCACGCCGCTGGCGATCAGGGCCTGGGCCTGGGCTGCGCTGAGCGCGGGCTGTGGGATGCCATCAACCAGTACGGCACGGACATTGGTCAGGAAGACGATCTGCGCCGCGCCAATGGCCACCGCGATGGCCTCCGCCGCATGATCGGCATTGACGTTGTAAGCGCCGCCGTCCTCGCCCAGGGCCAACGGCGCGATGACCGGCGTCACACCCGCCGCCAGCAGGTCGAGCAACACCTCCGCCCGCACGGCGGTGATCGTCCCCACGCGGCCCAGATCGCCGCCGGGATGCTGCAGCCGGACACCGCGCAGCAGGCCGCGATCTGTCCCGCTGAGGCCCTGCGCATCCACCCCTGCTGCGATGAGCTGGCGCACCAGACGCTTGTTGACGCTACCGCAGAGCACCATTTCCACCACAGACAGCGTGGCTTCGTCGGTCACCCGCAGGCCATCCACCCACTGCGGGGCGATGCCCAGCGCCGTCTGCAGTTGCCCGATTTCCTTGCCGCCACCGTGCACGATCACCGCCGGACGGTCAAGCGCGGCCACGTATGCGGCCAATTCGCACAGGAAGGCTGGATTGTCGATGTCGTTGCCGCCGATCTTAAGCAGAACCGGCCCGGCGTTGAAGGGAAAGGGCGGGGTTGGTTGAACAGGGGTCATGGCGTTGGTCTCCTTCTCCTTCATCGATGGGTACATGGTGTGCTTGAGCGTATCCTCACAGCAAGCCGGTTGTCTCCGGCAGGCCAAACATCAGGTTGAAGTTCTGCATGGCCTGGCTGGAAGCGCCTTTGAGCAGGTTGTCGATCACGGAGACGATCACCACCTGCGTGGGGGTCACCGGCGTGATTGAAATCGCGCAGATGTTCAGCCGCTGGGCATGGCGCAGCGTGGCCAGCTGCCCGGCTGGCAGGACGCTGACCAGCGGCTCAGCGGCATAGGTCTCTTCGTAGAGGCTCTGCAGGCTGGCCGGTTCCCACGGCGCGGCCAGGGTGACGTAGATCGTCGCCAGCAGCCCGCGATCCACCGGCAGCAGATGGGGGGAGAAGATCAGCGGCCCGGTCTGGCCGTTCAGCTTGCCGATCTCCTGCTCGATCTCACCGGTGTGGCGGTGGACGCGCCCGACATTATACGGTGAGAGGTTGCCGAACACCTCCACGAAGTGGGTGCTGGCTTTGGGCGTCCGCCCGTCGCCGGAGACACCCGACTTGGCATCAACGATGATCGGCGCGCCGGGGGCCAGCGCGTGGGCCGTCAACAGGGGGTAGAGGCCCAGCAGCGTTGCGGTCGGGTAGCAGCCGGGGTTGGCGACCACCTCCGCCCCGGCGATCGCCGCCCGGTTGATCTCCGGCAGGCCGTAGGGAACGGGCAGCAATTCCGGGTTGGGATGGGCCGCGCCGTACCACGCCTGGAAGGCTTCCGGTGTATCCAGGCGCAGGTCGGCGGAGAGATCAATCACACGGGTACCGGCGGCTCTGGCACGGGCAGCGACCGGCGCGGAAGCCGTATGCGGCAGCGCCAGGAAGACGGCATCCACGCTGCCGGGATCGGCCGCCTCATGGGGAATATAGGTCAGCGCCGCGTCAGGGACGGGCTGGCCAGCGTCCTGCGTGGAGGTCGCGAAGGCCAGCCGGGCCGCGGGATGGGCAGCCAGCAGCCGGATCAACTCCGCGCCAGTGTAGCCAGCTGCGCCGTAAATGCCAACGGTGATGGGTGTTGTAGGGGTGGTCATCCTGCTCTGCATCGATTCCTGAAAACAAAAATCCCCCCGGTCTGGGGGGATTGAGGGCCGTTTGCTGGGCGTGCTGCTGCCAGGCGACACTATCCCTGCCAGACCGGGACGGTCTGGGGGCGACGGCGGGGACGGCGCAGTTCTGCAATCAGGGCCGTGATCGTCGGCAGCATAGCCAAAGCTCCACACACGAAGTGATGCCTACAGGGTAGCAGCCCGCCGGTAGCACGTCAAGGCACGCGGAAAAGTTCGGTTATCCCGCCGAAAATTCCCCCGCTTCATTGTGCAGGTCATCCAAAAGCAGGCCGTCGGGTAAATCAGCACACACCTTCAAAACTGCTACTACTTTAGTCCTATAGAAGCAGTCAGCATCTTGACAGACGATCATAAATGTGTTTTGCTGAGATCAGAAGTTTCCGCCACGAGCGCAGCCAGGCTGTGCTCACCGGGCGGCGTCAAGGTTCCGTGCATCAGAGTCTGCCGCCAGGCATGACGATGGGCTTCCGGCGCCATCGCTCCGTTGTTCCCCTGCTGTGCGGACACGTCTGCGTGTCCTGCGTCGATTCCCGTTCGCAAGTGATCTGACGCGCCAGCGAGCGCCTGGAAAGACCGCTTCAACAGCGCCTCCTCAGCGCCATAGCGGGTTGTCCAGCTATAGGGTCATCGCGCAACGCCCGCGACCTGACCGATACAGGGGGCCTCCCGCTCCAATCGCTGGCAGCCAGCAACAGCTTCAGGAGAATCCCGTATGCCAAGAGCAGTGACTGAACTCAGGCAAATTCCCTTCGGGTATCTGATCGGCGCGCCGCTGAAGGCGGCGGTGGAAGCGCAGGCTCTGGCCGCCCGCACCACCGTTGAGTTCATCGAGAAGGTGGGCTTTAAGGAGCAGGATAGCGATCTCGGCTCACTCTTCAACGATCTCACTCAGGATGCCAACACCGGCGAGATCCGCAATGTCACCTTCACCTACAAGAAGCTTGATGAGGACGGCACGATCCGGAATGTTGAACTGACCGTCCCCATCCTGTCCATCGTTCCCATCCCCTTCCTGCGCATCGACGAAGTGACGATCGACTTCACCGCCAAGCTGAACGACACCATCGCCAGCACGACCAAGAGCGACTTCAAGTACTCTACCGATGCCAAGGGCAAGTTCAAGGCCTGGTGGTCACCCGTCAGCCTGGAATTCCGCACTTCGGTCTCCTACCAGAGCACACGCGAGAGTGCCTCCAAGTACGTGCGCGAATACACCATGAACATCAAGGTGCACGCTGTACAGGACTCCATGCCTGCTGGCCTGGAGCGCGTGCTGGACATTCTGGAGCAGTCCATCAAGGAGAAACCGGCTTCATCGTAGGCCGTCTGGCCGGGTCGGGATCGTAGGGGGAGGGCCGCGCCGCAACCGGCGGGTTGTGGCTGGCCAGGCAGGAAGGGCAGATGACCACGCAGATGTTACCGGAAGGGCTGAGCACGCTGGCGATTTTCATCCTGAAAACGGTGGAAACCCTGCAGGCCATCACTGGGCCGCAGGCTGCCATACCGGAACTGGCCGACGTGCACATCCGCGAGGTCACCTTCTCCATCCCTTACGATCCCGGCGCCGGGACAGCGCGCCGGGACGTCGCCGATCTCCCACCGCTGACACTCCAGGCGGGCCTGCTCACCCTGCCGCTGCCACAGGCTGTGGACTATCTCCGGACGCTAAGCCCGCACGTCGTCTTCGAACGGGCCAGGTTGATCCGGCTCCCGGCAGAGCGCATCGCCCGGCTGGAGATCACCATTCGCCTTTGAGCGCCGTTGCACCGGGCGGCCACACAGGCGCCCTGGAGAGGGATTATGGCAGAACTCACACAGGTGCTGGGAACCATCCTCAAAGACGTCGCCCACTCACGGATGATCAGCGATACCTTCTCCCGTGACATCAGCGTTGATTACGCCAGAGACCCCATTCTGGTCAACTTCCCGGTGCCCCGCGTGGAGATCCGGGAGGCTACCATCCAGCTCAGGTTCGCCGTCAACGCCGTGCAGCAGGGGGAAGTCGATCGCGATGGCATCATCCGGGATCGCCTGCCGGCGCTGGCCAGCAGCCTCAGCCAGCAGGTGTATCAGGGCCTGGTTCTGGATAGCCCGCAACGCGATCAACTGCTGGCCGCCCTGGAGGAAAAAGGGCTGGATGTGCCTGCCCTGCTCTCCGCCCAGATCAGCCAGCTCACGACCAAACAGTTTTCGCTTGTCCTGGCGGCAGTGCAGAGCAAACCACAGGAACTGATCCGCCAGCTGGAAAGCAGTCTGCAGGAAGCCGTGCGGAACAACGAGGTGCTGTGGACCATCCTCAAGAAGACCACGCGCGTGCAGGACCTGCGCGAGTGTGTCAGCGCCGCCGTCACCCCCGCTGTGACGGACTTCGTCGCCGCCGCTGGCCAGGCCATCGAAACAGCCGGGCGGCAAGGGCTGCGGGTGGACGTGGCCGTCACCCGTAACGAACTGGCCGATACACCGGAAAGCGTGCTTTCCCAGGTCAGCATCGTAACCGAGATCCGCAACTACGCCTGGACGCAGGTTGGCGGCACGGAAGAACAGCCCGTCTGGCGTCTGCAGGCCGAATAACTGCGTGCACCGATCCTTTTGAAGAGAGGCGGCATAGTTATGGCAGGTACAGCTCAGGGAATCCGGTCACTCCCCCTTGCCGATCTGATCGGCGCGACGCTGGTGGCGATTGTCGAGGCCGACGCCGCAGCCGCCAGAGCCACCCTGGATTTCATCGAGACGGTCGGCTTTGTCCCGCCTGCCCAGGAACAGACTCCCGAAGGTGGCATCACCGCCGGAAACCTGCGGATGGCGGAGTTCCGCTACAGAAAGCTGGACGAGAACAACGAAGTGGCGGAGTTCGTGGCGGCGGTGCCGGTACTGGCGCTGGTACCTATTCCGGCCCTGCAGGTCAGGGATGCCCGCTTTAAACTCTCCGCCCAGATCACCGAGATCAGCCAGGAAAAGCCTGCAGCAGCCCCGGCGCCGGCGGCACCGGCAGCCCTGGCCGCGACAAACGTGGTGGCCATCAGCCGTCTGCAGCCGGTCAGGTATCAGCTGCTGGCCAAACCGACTGCCGCTTCCGGCGCCAGAGAGCAAGAAGTGCGCGGCACGTTCCATATTGAACTGGAAGTGACCATGGGCCAGGCCGATTTGCCGCTGGGTATGGAGAAGCTGTTCAACCTGATGGATCAGGCTATCCGCGATCGTAAGCCAGATCAACCATGACCGGGCGCGGCCCGGCCCGGTGACCCGGCGTCTGCGGGCGGCCCCTGACAGGGCGGCACCCCCGGACGGCGGGTTTCTTTATTGGTAGTGATGCGCTGCTCCCCAGCGGAGGACGGTGTATGCCCGACAAACGCATGAACGCCCGCGAGGTTCGCCAGACGGCCCGCATGCTCGAGAAGTCCCTCAAGTCCACCGCCGATGGGCTGGACCTGCTGCTCAAATCTCTGGAGCGCAGCGGGCTGGGAGCCGCGGCTGGCCCGTACCAGCAACTCGGACAGGTGCTCTTTCAGCAGCGGCTATGGGCGGTCGATTACCGGCGCGACGAACTGACGCCACTGTGGAAAGCGATCGCCAGCAAAGCGGCGGCCATCCATGCGCTGCTGGAACCATTCGCCACCGTGATGGCCGAACTCAAGGAGATCGACCGGATCGTGGCTGTCGAAGGGGTGACGGAGGCGTCCACACCCGCTGGCGAGCCAGAGCCACCCGCTCCGGACGCCCTGACCGGCCGCTTGCTCGGCCTGCTGGCGCAGGATGTAGCCATCTCCCAGACCCGGCTGGCCGGGACGCTCGATTGCCTGCCTGAAGAACGCCGCCAGCGGTTGCGACAGCTGGCACAGGCCGGTTTGCTGGAAGTGCATGGCTGGGGCCGGGGGCGCAGCTATCGCCTGACTCCCCGGGCCAGGGAGGCGATTGCCACCCGCCTGGCGGCGCTCCTGCCGCCGGAGGAAGATAGCTGAGGGCGTTTTAACCTGCCCCGGTAGCCCGCTGCCCGGCCAGCCAGCGCGCGGCCTCTTCGACAGAAAGTGTGGTGTTGTCCAGCCGCCAGTCATACTCGCGGAGCGTCGCCTGCTGCTCGTATAGCAGGGCAGCCTCGGCCTCGGTGATCGTCGGCGCCCGCGCCCGCAGGCGACGCAGGGCTTCCTCCCAGGTGGGCAGCAGCAGGACTATCCTGAAGTCGTGTCCGGCCAGCAGATCGCGGTAGTAGCGGGCCAGCGCGTCGCCGACCACATCACAGATCACAACCTCATACCCTTCCGAGACAAACGAACGGGCCAGCATGCAGCAGTGCCGGATCCCCAGCCGGTGCTGGGCCTGGGCAGGCGAGTCGGGTGGGTCGGTCGGCCAGGGAGCCAGGTGGGGGTTGCGCAACATCCAGCGCACGAGATCGTTGTCGATGACAGCGCAGCGCTCCCGGAACTGCGTGGCGTAGACATGGGCGATGGCATTCTTGCCGGAAGCAGCCGGCCCGGTCAGCAGCGTGATCGGCAGCATCAGACCTCTCCCTTCAGAGGCGTTCGTTCAGATAGGCCGTGATGATCTCTACCGCCCGCGCCACGCCGTCCTCGGCGCGGAGGCGCGCCCCCAGCGCTGCGGCGCGCTCGCGCAGGGGGGTGTGCTCGACCGCCACGCGGATGGCGTAGGCCAGCCGGTCGACCGTCAGGGCGCGGCGGGGGATCGGCTGCGGCCCAACGCCCAGATCGCGCACGCGCTCCGCCCAGAACGCCTGATCCGCCGCAAACGGCACGATCACCGCCGGCACGCCGGCCCGCAGCGCGGCGGCGGTCGTCCCCGCCCCGCCGTGATGCACTACCGCCGCCATGCGCGGGAAGAGCCAATCATGCGGCGCGGCGTCGATACGCAGGACCGTCTCCGGCAGGTCAGCGCGGCCCAGCCCGCCCCATCCACCCAGCAGCACTGCCCGTTGCCCGGTCCACGCCAGCGCCTCCAGCACAGTCGCTGTGACGGCGTCCATGTCGCGGCTGATCATGCTACCGAAGCCGACATAAACCGGCGGCGGGCCGTCCGCCAGAAAGGTGGCCAGATCATCCGGTGGCGTCCAGGCCACCCCTTCGTCGGTTAGCCAGTAGCCGGTCATGTGGGCGTGGGGCGGCCAGTCCGCCGGGCGGGGGATCACCTGCGGACTACAGCCGATCACCGTGAGCGGCGGCGTTGGCGAGTCAAAGGGCCAGCCGTGCAGGGGAGGCAATTCCGGGTAGCGCCGCCGCAGCAGGCCGTAGGACAACCGGTTGCTGCCCCGGAACAGGGCTGTGTACAGATGGTGGGTCAGGCGGTTGGCCGCCGCCGTAAAGACCGGCAGGCGCGGGAATAGCAGGGCCGGGAATTCCCCCGTAGGCACGAACAGCGGGTACATCTGGGCGAAGATTTCCGGGATGCCGCGCTCCAGGGCGATCTCATGGGCAGCCACCGTCAGCAAGAAGCTGGTGATGATGGCGTCGGCGTCGGCGCAGGCTTCCCGGCACTGGGCCATCACCTGCAGGCCCAGCGGGAAGGCGTATTCGATCACTTCCTGCATCGTACGCAGCGGGTTCAACCCGGCCACATCGACCAGCCGCTGGCTGAGCACGGCAGGATCACCGGCCAACGGGGCGAAGTCCAACCCGTAGGCAGTGACAAATGCGGCGAAGCCCTCCGGCGCGGCCAGCCGGACGCGGTAGCCTGCCCGTTGCAGGCCCAGCCCCAGGGCGATATAGGGCTGCACATCCCCCCGCGAACCATAGGTCAGGATAGTAATCTGCATGGCGGACGCCCTCGCCCCATCCGGATCTGTATGCTAGGATTGTGCGGAACGGCCGCCCGGCAGTCAGCGGCCATGCCTGTGATTATAGCAGGGGGCGTACTGGCGCAGGCCCACGCGAACAGGAGGAATACCAGGATGGCGCAACGGCTGGCAACCCTGACCCTGATCATCATCTTGCTGATGAGCAGCCTCCCCGCGCTGGGCCAGGGCGGAAACCCGGATGGCGAGCGCCCCGCCTGCACACCAGAAGACGTCGAACCGGTCAGCCAGCTGGTGATCGCCCTGATCAATTCGCTGGGTCAGGGTACGCTGAACGCCGACGACATGCTCCGCTGGCGGACAGAGATCGCCGCGCTGAACATCCCTGCCTGCGCCGGGATGGGCGACGCCCTGCTCCAGCTCCACTTTGCCGCCGACGAACTGTTGATCGGGGCATTGCTGCTGGAGCGCGTTGCTGCCGGGATCGGGGATTCGACCGTTACGGATACCGCCGCACTGGCGATCAATAACGGCCTGAGCGCCCTGGTCGGGATGCGCTTCGCCCTGCGCGACACAGAGGCGCCCGCCGGTGGCATGCGTGGCGCTGCTCCCGGCGAACTAAGCGGGCAGGCGGTGCTGGCCGCTTTTGAGGCGGCAGGACTGCCCATCGAAGCGGTGGCGCCAACCACTGCGCCGGACACCCCCGCCTTACGCGAGCAAATTGCTTTCCATCTGCCGGGATCGCCAGAGGGTGCGGGCGGGCAGATTCTGATCTTCGCCGATATTCCCGGTCGGGATGCCTGGCTGGGCGAATTGCTCACCGCGGAAGCCGAGCCGGGCTACCTTTATCTGCACCGCAATGTGATCGTCCGCCTCAGCCCGGCGCTGGACGGCGAGACTGCCCGCCGGTTCCGCGCGGCGCTGCAAGCAGTGGAATAGGACGCCCGGCGCGTCAGGAGGTGCCCCCGGCCAAAAAGAGACCGATTCCAGAAGCCCAGCGACACTTACAACCTTTTTGTTTCAATGAGGAGATAACACTGTGGCTACATTGTTGCTGCAACATCACCGGACGGTTTTTGTTATCGCTGCTCTTGCCCTCCTCAGCCTGTTGCCGGGCGTCTTCCAGCCGCCCGCCGCCGCGCAAACTGCCAGCCCCGTGCTGACCCTGGAGGCGGAAGTCGACATCGGGTTCGACTGCCCGGTCAGCGCGACGCCGGACCCGGCGGGCGACATCCTGTGGGTGTTGATGGACAACTGCGATGGGGGAAGCTACACGCTGCGCGGCTTTCGGATCGCTGATGGATCGCGCGTCGCGGGCCGGGGCGACGATTTCGCCCCCGCGCTGACAGACCTCAGGAACGGGTTTGTTGACTCGTTCGTCCTGCCGCTAGCCTTCACCCCGGATGGAGCGCTGGATATCTTCTACCTCGCCTACACCGCCCCCCGCACAGAGGAAATACGGAATATCCGGCTGCGCCTCGATGGTGGCGATCCGGTCGACGAACGGGCGATCCTGCCTGCCCTGGAAACGCTACAGGCGTTGATTCCGGGCTACGACGGTTACGTAGGGATGACAGTGTACAGCCCGGATCACACCCGCGCCATCGCCATTGAGGAGACGCGCTTCACCATCATCGACCTGCAGGCCGGAACGGTTCTGCTCACGATCGACGCGCCGGAAGGGACGTTTGGGACGATACCCGGCTTTTCGGCGGATGGCGAGGTGCTGGTCTTCCCCCGCCTGAACGCCCCGGAAGACTTCGACCGGCTGGACTCAACCCTGCGCCTCTATAGCCTGCCGGAAGGTGATCTGCTGGCGACCTACGATGTGCCGTCGCCCTCCCTGTGGCTCAGCCCCGATCGGCGGGTCGTTGCCGCGCTGCTGGGCGATGACCAGCTGATCGTCACCGACCTGGCCAGCGGCAATACCAGCCAGCCAATCCGCATCTTCGAGCCGCCGACCCCTGTGCGGCGCTGCCTGAACAGCGGCAAGGAGGTGAGCGGGGTTGATTACGTGACCCGCGGCGTTCTGTACCTCACGGGCCTGATCTGGTTGCCGGACAGTTCCGGCTTCCTGACGGTGAACTCCTACATGGGCGATGGCGCCCAGGGCAGCGGCAGCGATTGTTTGTTCAATTACAGCCGCCTGCGCCGCTATAGCGTCCGCTACGAGTGATCGATCCGGTGGGGCTGCTGGCACGCGCCAGGCGGCCCCACCCGGCATGCCGATGTTTGGCTGCGCTCCCGGCGGCGTCTATACTCAATGGCGTAACGCACGGGGTTATCACCAGAACGCTGATCGATCATGAAGCAGTTACTGTCCCCTAACCGGCTGATCGTGATTCTGGCGGCGCTGCTGGCCCTGGGGAGCGCCCTGGCCATGCTGAGCGCGGGCGCAACAGATGCAGATGGGACACGCGCCCTGGCCCTGGACGACTCCTATATCCATCTGCAGTACGGCTGGCAGGCGGCGGAGGGCCACTGGCTGCAATACAACAGCGGAGAGGCGCCCTCCAGCGGGGCGACCAGCCTGCTCTACCTGCTGCTGCTGGCGGGCGGCTTTGCCCTGGGGATCACGCGGGCAGGCATGCCGGACGCGCTGATCGCCCTGGGGCTGGTTCTTTTCCCGCTGGCGGCGGCCCTGCTGGCCGATCTGACGCGCCGGGCGGTCGAGGCGCTCTACGCCCGACGCAGTCCGCTGGATGAGTCCCCACCGCCGCCCTTTCCCGCCTGGAGCGCCGGGCTGCTGGCCGGCATGATCTTCGGCAGCAGTGGCTGGATGGCCTGGGCTTACCTGAGCGGTATGGAAACCGGCCTGCTGATCACCCTGGTTGCTGCCACACTGTGGGCCTTCCAGACCGGCCACGTGCGTCTGACCGCGCTGCTGGGGGCGCTGGCCGTGCTCACCCGCCCGGAAGTCGTCCTGCTGGCGGGCATGTTGCTGCTGGCGCAGGCCATCCTGGATCCGGCAGAGACCAACAGACGGCGGCGGCGCTTCCTGTGGGGGTGTGTCCCTGTTGGCGCGGTGGTGATCGCCCCGCTGTTCCACCTGACCCTGACCGGCTCGCCCGGCTCCAGTGGGCTGCTGGCCAAGTCATGGTTCACCCTGCAGCCCTTCTACCCGGATCGGGTACTGGCGACCATCCTTGCTACAGCGGGGGAACTGCTGCTGCGCATCCTTAACCTGCCCGCCCCGGACCGGTTGTGGCACGCCTTCCCGCTGGCCCTGCTCTTCGGGGGGATCGGCGCGGCGGGTCTGTGGGCGCGGGGGCGGGTGCGGGAAAGACGGCTGGCGCTGGCCAGCCTGGGCTGGGTGATCCTCGGCGCGGTGGCCACTGCCACCCTGCAGACGGCCACCTGGCACCATTACCGCTACCAGATGCCGCTTTACCCGGCGCTGGTCGCCCTGCTGAGCGCCGGACTGGTCGCCCTGGGCAACGAGATCGCCCTGTACCTGGCCGGGCGCGGTATCCCGGCCCGGACACTGGCCGTCCCGGGACTGCTGATCGTGATCCTCTGGAGCCTGCTCACCCTGGCTGACTTCCGCGCCCAGTACGCCCTGGATACCGGCACCACCGTCCGCCAGCAGATGGTGCTGGCCGACTGGCTGCGGGCCAACACGCCGGAAGATGCGCTGATTGCCGTTCATGACGTGGGGGTGATGCGCTACCGCGGCGAGCGTCGCACCTACGATGTGGTCGGCCTGACCACCGCCGGCATGGCCGCCATTGCCCGTCACGGACCGGGCGCGATCTACGAACGGCTGGAAACCGTTCAGCCGGACTACTACGCCGTCTATCCGGAAGTCGCGCCGCCTTATTACGGGATTGAGGTCGCTGCCACCCTTTTGGGGGAGGAAGTGTTCCGCGTGACGCTGGCTGACTGGTCGCCCTACACCAGCGCCCAGGACACCCAGGTCGTCACCCGTCCGGGCTGGTCGGGCGCCACCCTGGCGGAGACGCCACAACAGCCGCACCTGCTGGGACGGCTGGACGACTGGACGCTGACGGACACCCTGGATATCGCCGATCTGGACAGCGAGACCGCCCATGAATACACCTGGTGGCATGCTGCCCGTCCGGAAGGATTCCTGACTCTGCCGCTGGTGATGGCCTACCATGACGCACCGGCGCTGACCGTGACCGACGCGGCGCGGCTCCTGACCGGCGGGCAGGCCTTCACCATGCGCACCCCGCAAACCGGGGAATGGGCATTGCTCGTTGCCCGCCTGCACCAGACACATGACATGACCGTGCGCGTCTACGTCAATGACGTCGACGCCGGCCTGTGGAAGTTACCGGCCCTGCCCGGCGAATGGCTGGAAAGCGCCTTTCTGATCCGCGCTGATCTGGTGCGCGGCCCGCGCACGGCGATCCGGCTGGTGGTCGAGGACGCCCCACCGGAAGCGCGGCTAAGCGCTGCCCACGTCTGGCTCTACCAGGGCGAACCGCAGCTCCTGCCGCTCCCCCCGGGCACAATCAGCGGCGCAGCCTTCGCCGAGATCGTCCGCCTGCGCGGCTATGATCTACCGGGGCGGGTTTTTGCGCCGGGGGACACGTTGCCGCTCACCCTGCACTGGGAGGCGATCGCGCCCTACCGCGCCGATCACCGTGTCTTCGTGCACCTGATCGACCCGGACAACGACACAACCGAGGGCATCCTGGCCCAGGCGGACAGCGCGCCGCTTGGCGGGACTTATCCCTTCTGGGTATGGGCGGAGGGCGAAAGCATCAGCGATACCATCACCCTCTCTATCCCGGCAGACGCCCGACCCGATGACTATCTGCTGCTCATGGGCATCTACGATGGCCTGACCCTGGAGCGGCTGCCAATCATCGGCGGGGACGATTTCGGCGCCAGCCGCCTGATCCTGGGGCCGATCACGGTCCGTCAGATGCGCTGAAGCGACGCGGCGGAGCGGAGCGGCTCCGCCGCCACCGCCCCGCGCCGTCGGACTAAGCAGCTTGAGAGCGCGGCTGCTCAACCGCCTGGCCCAGCTGCTGGGCAGCAGCCGCGATCACCTGCGCCGCCAGGGCCAGATCGCAGCGCCCGGTGTTGATCACCAGGTGGTAGAGCAGCGGATCATCCCAGGCGATATGGAAGAAGCGATCCAGGTACTGAGCCGCCGCAGCATCCCGCTGATCGATCAAGGCCCGCGCCTCTGCTGGCGACAGATTCTCCTTCTCCCGGACATGAGCCATCCGCCACTCCAGCGGCGCCTGGATGCGCACATGCAGAACGCCGGGTTTATCGGCCAGGATGGCCTGGCTGCCACGCCCCACGATCACCATGTTGTCGCGCGTATATGCCGCGTTGACCGCTGCGCGCACCAGGGCGATACACTGCTCCTCGTCAAGCTGAACAACGCTGATCTCGGTTGCGCCGGCGGTGCCCCGCGTCCGCTCGGAGACTTCGGCCACGACCCGCTGGCGCGGCCCGAACAGGCTGGCGAAGAAGCTACGCGCCCGGTAATGCTCCTCCGAAAAGTCCACCGCTTCTTCCCGCGACAGGCCGACTTCTACGGCCACCTGCTGTAACAGACGCTTATCCAGTAACCGATAGCCCAGCAAATTACAGACCTGCTCCGCAATCTCGTCCCCGCCGCTTCCGTACTGGCGGGAAATGGTGATAACCGCCATCGCGCTTGCCCCCTTGAACCCCTCTAAAATGACCTGGGCGATGCCTTCCGGCGACGAAAAAGGCCACCTGTATGGCTCATAGCGGGCGGTATGGGGCGTAGGGAAACAGCGTTGAGCACCCCATCTGTCCTTATTGTACAGCCATATTCAAGCGAACGGCGGTTAGAATGCTGTCCCCCGGTGTTGCTGAGCGCAGATCAACAGCACTGCCGTGGCTTTCCCCGCAGATGCTTAAGCTTCCAGGCGGGGTACTGGCGGACGTTTCCCAAATATCGCAAAGGCATTCCAGCGGCATATCGCAATGTTAAAAAATCACGTAGCGGTTTATCCACAGGCTTAAAGCTGGCGCAGAAATTTAACATTGTCTGCCATCGCGCCGGATACCCCCACATCTGGCGGCAGCAATGCCATCCCATGGCCAGGACTCCCGTATATAACGACATCCGAAAGCCTGTTCGAGGATGATTCGATTCCCCGACAGAGGGAAATTGTGGATAACCCTGGGGAATCTGGGGATAAACGCGAACAGGTGTGGAAAAGTTGAGATATGACGAACAGCCTTAACCCAGTGCTGGGACAATGACGCCGGTCATCCCCCAGCGCTGGCGCCGAACAAATGTACGCTTTCAGACGTCAAAAAGCCTGTGGAAAAGCGCCGATTCATCCACAGGGGGTGCTGTGGATATGTGGACAGGCGCATTCCGCCATCGTCCGCTACCGACAGGGAGAATCCCTATCCATTACCGCCACCAGTGGGAGTCAGGACCGCCACAGGCAGTCTTCATCCACATATCCACAGGGCCTACTATGACGGCTGAATGACTCTGAACCGGCTGGGGATAGTCAGGGGTGGGTGGCAATTGCCTGTTACCCGGAATTCAAGTACGATGATCGGTATCATCAGATCGGCAGGGAGTTATCAGAGAGGGATGCCAGCGCACCCCTATGACCACCCACGAATCGGCGGAAATGCTCCGCCAGCGGGTAGAGGCGCTCACCCGTCTGGTTCAGGTTAGTCTGGTCCTGAATTCCACGCTCGCCCTTGACCCCCTGTTGCGCTTCATCATGGATTCGGCCAGCGCGTTGGTGGACGCGGAAGCGGCCTCCATCCTGTTGCTCAACAACGACACCCAGGATCTGGTCTTCGCGGCCAGCAGCAGTGCTGGCGCTCAGAGTGTTATCGGACGTCCGGTCCCTCAGGAAGGCAGTATCGCCGGGCAGGTCCTCCGGGAAAACCGTCCGCTGGCGATCAACGATGTCCGCCGTGACCCGCGCCACTACCGGCGGATGGACGAGATCACCCGTTTCGAGACGCGCTCTGTGCTGGGTGTGCCCATGCTGATCAGGGAGCGACCGATCGGTGTGCTGGAGGCGGTCAACAAACGCGTTGGCCCCTGGACCGTGCAGGATCGCACCACGCTCACCATCCTGGCCTCGCAGGCGGCCATCGCCATCGAGAATGCCCGGCTGGTCAGCGCACTACAGCGGGCCAATCAGGAGCTTTCCCGGCTGGATACGCTCAAGAACCAGTTTATCGCCATCGCCAGCCATGAGTTGCGCACACCGCTGGGCATCATCCTGGGCTATGCGTCGTTCCTTAAGGAAGAAGCTCAGGGCGTGGTCAGCGCCCATGCTGAGGCGGTCTTCCGTGGCGCGCTACAATTGCGGGCGGTGATCGAGCAGCTCACCAACCTGGGCTATCTCAAGCAGCATGGCCAGGTTGAACTGACCCGTGCCTGGACGCCCCTGGCTGAATTGCTGCATGCCGCCCAGCAGGATATCGCTTCCCTGGCGGAAGCCAAACGTCACCGGCTGAACATCGTTATCCCGGAGGATGCGCCGGATCTGTATGTGGATGCGCCGCGTGTGCAGTCCGCGCTGGGTAACCTGCTCAACAACGCAGTCAAGTTCACGCCAGAAGGCGGTGAGATCACCCTGCGGGCGGAGGTCAAGCCATCCGAAGTCTGGATTATCGTCAGCGATAACGGCATTGGCTTCCCTCCGGAGGAGCGGGAGAAGATCTTCGAGGAGTTCTACCAGGTTGAAGATCATCTGACCCGCCACTATGGGGGAATCGGGCTGGGGCTGGCCATCGCCAGGGCACTTGTGGAGGCACACGGCGGGCGTATCTGGGCGGAAAGCGCCGGGCCGGGCCAGGGGGCGACCTTTACCTTCAGCCTGCCGCTGGACGCCGATCTACCGCCGCTGGAGTGAGGGGCGCACTGCACTACCGCCGCGCTGATCGCCAGTTGAAGCGTGCCGCAAAACCGGGTATAGTGCGCTGGCCGGGATGGCAGTCGTTGGCAGGCTTGCCGATGTGCCCTGGAGAAGCGTAAGCGATGGAACTGAAGACTCTGTGGAAGATATTCCGGCGGCGCTGGTGGCTGATTCTCATCCCGCCGGTTGTGGTGCTGGCCCTGACCTATCCGGCGCTGCTCAACCCGTCGGGAGGTGCATTTACCACCGTCATGCACGTTACCGCCGCTCAGCCGCTGGCCGGTATCGAGGAAACGTATGAGGATGCCAGCTACTTCCCCTGGCTGGCCGCCGAGCAACTCATTGACGCGCTGACCATGTGGGCGCGTACCAGCACTTTCGCCGAGGAGGTGCGGCTGGCGGTGGCGGAAAAAGGCGTCGATCTACCGCCCGGGGCATTGCTGGGGGCTTTCGCTGCCGATAACTCACAGATGGTAATGCGCCTCATCATCACCTGGCCGGATGCCGACCAGCTGGAGGCTATTGCTCGCGCGGCAGTGGATGAGCTGG
>FWPV01008224.1_pt1 | contig 18360 bp, 16 predicted proteins | sample 2228371 | NCBI WGS metagenome assembly FWPV01 (sample SAMEA103939776, study PRJEB20133) | metagenome
AGGTGCTACTTCCAATTCGTACGTGGTCCGAGCCGAACCTTCGCGGCCACTGGGGGCGGCGCGCCCGCAGGGCGCACAAGCAGCGCGAGGCCGCCCGGCTTCTCGTCCGGGCGGCCCTAGCCCCGCTGCCGCCAGGCACGGGTAGGCGGAAGATCATCGTGCGGCTGACACGCATCGGGCCGCGGCGGCTCGATTCCGACAACCTCGCCGCCGCGCTCAAACACGTCCGCGACGGCGTGGCCGATGCCCTGGGCATGGACGACGGCAATCCGCGCCTGGTATGGCTCTACGGTCAGCGGAGAGGAAAGCCAGGCGAGTATGCCGTGTTGGTGGAAATCCAGTGATGCAATTGCGCCCCTATCAGCAGGAGGCCGTCGAGGCGCTGTATGAGCACCTCCGCCGGCACGACGACAATCCGTGCGTCGTGATCCCGACGGCAGGCGGGAAGACCCCCGTCATGGCGACCGTCTGCAAGGACGCCGTCGGACGCTGGCAGGGCCGCGTGCTCATCGTCGCCCACGTCAAGGAGTTGCTCGAACAGGCCGTGGAGAAACTCCATCTGGTCGCCCCGGAGATGTGGCACCAAGTGGGCGTCTACTCGGCGGGCCTGGGCAGCCGGGACACCGAGCACCCCGTCATCATCGCGGGCGTGCAGTCGGTCTACAGGCGGGCGGCGGAACTCGGTCGCTTCGACCTGGTCATCATCGACGAGGCCCACTGCATCCCGCCGGACGGCGACGGCATGTACCGGACGCTCATCGCAGGGCTGAAGGAGACGAACCCCGCCCTGCGGATCATCGGCCTGACTGCGACGCCGTTCCGCATGACCAGCGGCCCCATCTGCGCGCCGGAGAACATCCTCAACGCGGTCTGCTATCGTGTAGGCGTCCGCGAACTCATAGTCCAGGGCTATCTATGCCCGCTCGTCAGCAAGGCGGGCCGCGAGAAGGCCGACACGAGCGAACTCCACGTCCGCGCGGGCGAGTACATCGCCAGCGAAGTCGAGACGCTCATGGACACTGACATCCTCGTCGAGTCCGCATGCCGGGAAATCCTCGACTACACCCGCGACCACAGGGCGTGCCTCATCTTCACCAGCGGCGTCAAGCACGGCACGCACGTGACCGAGACGCTTCGCCGGATGGGGGCGAACGTGGAGGCTGTCTTCGGCGAGACGCTCGACTTCCAGCGCGATGCGACGCTGAAGGAGTTCCGCGCCGGGCGGCTCAAGTACCTCGTGAACGTCAATGTCCTGACGACCGGCTTCGACGCGCCGAACATCGACTGCGTGGCCATGCTGCGCCCGACGATGTCGCCGGGCCTGTACTACCAGATGGTCGGGAGGGGCTTCCGGCTCTGCGAGGGCAAGAAGGACTGTCTCGTCCTCGACTTCGGCGGCAACGTCCTGCGCCATGGGCCGGTGGACGCCATCCGCATCGACAGCGGCAAGTCTTCCGGCCCGGCCCCGGCGAAGGAGTGCCCGCAGTGTCGCTCGCTCATCTCGTCCGGCTACTCGGTCTGCCCGGACTGCGGCTACGAGTTCTTCAAGCGCGATGACGAGCGCAGGCCCAGGCACGCGGGGACGGCCGGTTCAGAGGGCATCCTCTCCGGCGACGTCACGGTCGAGACCTATCCCGTGGAGGAGGTGGTCTACGGCGTCCACGTGAAGCGCAACGCGCCGCCGGACGCTCCGCGCTCGATGCGCGTGGAGTATCGCATCGGCTTCAGCCGGTGGCAGTCGGAGTGGATTTGCCTCGAACACACCGGCTACGCCCGGCACAAGGCGGAACTGTGGTGGCGGAAGCGCTCGAACCTGCCCGTGCCGGATACCGCCGACGAGGCCGTCTATTTCGCCCAGCACGGGGCGCTTGCGCCCACGAAGAGCATCACCGTGCGGCACGTCTCCGGTGAGGAGTTCGACCGCATCGTCGGCTACGAGCTCGGCGAGAAGCCCTCGTACCGCGAACCCGGCTGGGACGATGACGCAGACGGAGGCGAAGCCGTCGCCAGCACCGTCGTGCCTGACGGCAGGCCGGTCGATGACGCGGAGGACATCCCGTTCTGAGGAACCGCATGGAAGAGTTCCTGAACATGCTGTTTGCCGAAGCGGTCGCCGAGGACCGGCGGCTGTGCGTCTTCACGCTGCCCGACCGGCGGACGAGGCACTTCTCGTCGCTGACCGCAGCGGCGCTCCACGCCGCCGAGGAGGCGAAGACCAAGGAGGTCTACTTCGGCGTCGGCCTTGCGGGCCGGAACTTCGGCAGGCGGAACTCCTCGTCCGACATCGTAGCCATCGTCGGCCTCTGGGCTGACATCGACCTGGCCGCGCCGTGGCGGGCGGAGAAGCCCCTGCCTCGCACAGTCGACGAGGCCCGGACCATCCTGGACAGGCTCCCGCTCGCGCCGAGCGTCCTGGTGGACTCCGGCCACGGCCTGCACGCCTACTGGCTCTTCAAGGAGCCGTGGGTCTTCGAGACGGACGACGAGCGCATCAAGGCGGCCAAGACCGCCCGAGGCTGGGTGGAGACGGTCCGCAACGCGGCTCGCGGCCTGGGTTGGGACGTCGACTCCGTCGGCGACCTGGCCCGCGTCCTGCGTCTGCCGGGAACGGTGAATCGCAAGGGCCAGATGCCCGTCGAGGTCCGCGTCCTCGAGTCCGGCGACCGCCGGTACAACCCCGATGACTTCGAGCCGTTCGCGGCCGATGAAGTCCCGGTCGAGATGGACGAGGTGCAGGTGGACGCACTTGCGCTGCGGCCCGACGCCGAGCCGCCGGCTGACAAGTTCGGCCGCTTGATGTGCGTCTCGCAGACGTTCTCGGATTCGTGGAATCACTGGCGTGCCGATTCCAGCGACCAATCGCAGAGTGCCTACGACCAATCGCTCGCAGACATCGCAGCCTTGAGCGACTGGAGCGACCAGGAGATCGCGGACCTGCTCATCGCGGTCCGGCGCAGGCACGGCCAGAAGCCGGAGAAGGCCCTCCGTCCCGACTACGTCACGAAGACCATCGCCCTGGCGCGGCGAGGCGTCCAGGAGCGATCCGCCGGAGGCGTGAACCTCTCCGCCCTTGTGCCGCAGCCGACTCACCCGCCCGCGGCAGCAATCGACGCTCGGCCCAGCATCTCGGCCCCCAAGAGCCTACGCCAACTCGTCGAGCTCTACCCCGCCCTGCGCAAACCCGTCATCGAGGGCCTCCTGCGCGAGGGCGAGACGATGAACGTCATCTCCGCCCCGAAGATTGGGAAGAGCTGGCTCGTCATCGACCTGGCGCTCGCGGTCGCCACCGGCCGGCCTTGGCTCGGCATGGACTGCGTGCCCGGCGAGGTCCTCATCCTCGACAACGAACTGCATGGCGAGACCAGCGCCAACCGCATCCCGAAGGTCGCCGAGGTGCGCGGCATCGACCTCGAGGCGGTCGCCGACCGTCTCTATATCGAGAACCTTCGTGGGCGGCTCCAGGACCTCTTCGCCCTCGGTCCGTACTTCCGGCAATTCACCCCCGGGCGGTTCAAGGTCGTCATCCTCGACGCCTTCTACCGCTTCCTGCCCATGCGGGCCGACGAGAACGACAACGGCACCATGGCCAGCCTCTACAACTACCTGGACTCGTTCGCCGACTACCTGAAGTGCTGCTTCGTGCTCATCCACCATACGTCCAAGGGCAACCAGTCCCTGAAGGAACTGACCGACGTTGGGGCGGGCGCAGGTGCGCAGTCCCGCGCCACGGACACGCACCTCATCCTGCGCCGCCACGAGGAGGAGGACGCCGTGGTCATGGAGGCGGCGGTGCGTTCCTGGCCGCCCCGCGAGCCGCGCTGTCTGCGCTGGGCGTGGCCGGTGTGGATGCCGGCCGACGACCTCGACCCGGCATCGCTGCGAAAGGAAGGCGGCAAGCGGAGCGCCAAGGGCGGCGACGAAGAGGAACCGCCGTCCTACGACGCCGCCGGCTTCGCCGATCGCTTCCTGACAGAGGAGCCCAAGAGCCAGGCCCGCATCCTGGAGGAGGCCGAAGCCGAGGGCCTGTCCTCCCGCCGGGTGAAGCGCCTGCTCGACCTGGCCGAGGAGGAGGGCCTCATCTTCCGCTGGTCGGTCGGACCACGGAAGGCACCGGCCTACGCCACGGTCGAACAACCCGAAGCCCAACAGCAGGACGACAGCAAGCGCGCAGCGGTCGAGGCGATTCTGGCCTCCGAGCCGCAACTGTCCACGAAGGAGGTCGCCGAGCGCTGCGGCGTGTCATGGCAATATGCCAACCGCATTCGGAGGGAATCCACGTGAAACGGCAGATGAAACAGAGGGCGAAGTACACGATGAAACTGGCCGCTTGTTTCATGCTTTGCTGCCTGTTTCATGTTTCATCGGTTGTTTCATCCGCAAGTGCCTGTGCAGACAGCGGATACGCCGATTCTGAAACGATGAAACGTCCTTGCGCGCACACCCCCCCATACCCCCCGGCGCGCGAACGGCCCGAAGGCCGTCGCGCGGGCCGGGGTGCGTGCGCGCGTGCGAGTTTCATGTTTCACGGTTCCCCCGCCGCGAGCATGCGCCGAGACGGCGGCGGGAACGGTCGCGCGTTTGGGCACAGTTTGTTTTGCGTGTCCGGTTTTCCGGCGCGGACCAACGCACCAGGCCGCACCCAGGCGCGACCGGTTCGTGGGGTCGAGGAATCCGCCGCCCCGGCCCAAAGGTCGCAACCTGGCGTAGCCTGGCGCGAACGGGGCGGAACCCTGGAACGATTTCAGACGCCCGCCGGGCCGGCGGGCAAGGAGGATTGAGCCATGAAGGTCGAACTTCGCAAGGTCTCGGACATCAAGCCTTACGACAAGAACCCCCGCGACAATGACGGCGCGGTCGAGGCGGTCGCCCGGTCCATCCGGGAATACGGCTTCCGCCAGCCCATCGTCGTGGACGCCGAGGGCGTCATCGTCGTCGGGCACACCCGCTGGAAGGCGGCGCAGAAGCTCGGGCTGGAGACGGTCCCGGTCCACGTGGCGACCGACCTCACCCCGGCGCAGGTCCGGGCCTACCGCATCGCCGACAACAAGGTCGCGGACCTGGCCACGTGGGACATGGAACTGCTGCCCATCGAGCTGTCGGAACTGCGCGGCATGGACGTGGACCTGGAACTGCTGGGCTTCTCGTCGGCGGAGTTGGAGAAGATGCTCGGCGCGATGGGCACCGAAGGCCTGACCGACCCGGACGCCGTCCCCGAACCGCCGGACGAGGCGGTCACGCAGCCGGGCGACTTGTGGGTGCTGGGCAACCATCGGCTGCTCTGCGGCGATTCCGGGAAGGCCGAGGACGTGGATCGCTTGCTGGACGGCGCGACCGTGCAGCTCGTCAACACCGACCCGCCTTACAATGTCGGCGTCGCCAGCCGGAGCAACAACGCCATCGCCGTCTCCGGCGACCGGCCCATCGGCCAGCAGGGCATGGACATCGCCATCCGTGGCGAGACGCACGCCACGACGGGCAAACTGCGCCCCAAGGATAGGCCGCTGGTCAACGACTTCATCTCCGACGAAGAGTTCGCCCGCCTCTTGAGGCTGTGGTTCGGCAACATCCAGCGGGTGCTCGAACCCGGCCGGGCCTTCTACATCTGGGGCGGGTACTCGAACATCTGGAACTACCCGAACGCCCTCAAGGAGAGCGAACTCTACTTCTCGCAGATGATCATCTGGGTGAAGGAGCACCCCGTCCTCACGCGGAAGGATTTCCTCGGCAATCACGAGTGGTGTTTCTATGGTTGGCGGGAAGGCGCGGCTCACTACTTCAACCCGGAGATCACCAACGCCACCGACGTTTGGAGCGTGAAGAAGGTCAACCCGCAGTCGATGGTGCACCTCACGGAGAAACCAGTGGAACTGGCGGTGCGAGCCATGACCTACAGCAGCAAGCCGGGCGAGAACGTCCTGGACCTCTTCGGCGGTTCGGGCAGCACGCTCATCGCCGCCGAGAAGACCGGCCGTCGGGCGCTCGTGATGGAGATAGACCCGCTCTACTGCGATGTCATCGTCCGGCGCTGGGAGGAGTTCACGGGCAGGAAAGCCGAGCGGGCGGCCGTGAACGACCAAACCCCAGCTTGCGCCGGGGTGGTCGGAGCGCCTGCCGGTGTCGCGGACCCGGCAGACCGGGAGGATGCAGTCGATGCTACGCCTTGAGCGTGAACATCCCGCGGTCGGCCTTGGCGAACCGCGACGCGTCGCCCTTCTTCTGGATTTCTCGGAGGATGGCGGCGTACACCGTCGCGGCGGGCGTCTTGCCGCCGGTCTTCCAGTACCCCTTCTCGACGGCCCGCTCGACGATTGTTCGGCAGTTGAGCGGCTCGCCCGCGTCGGCCAGCACTTTCGCCGCCGCGTCCAGGCCGCTCATCGTGCCGTCGGCGCGCTCGGCCTTCTTGCGGGGCTTCGGTTCGCCCGCGGCCTTGGCGGCCTTGGCCTTCGGCGGCACGACGCCGACCGGAACGCCCAGGACCTTCGAGGCGACCTTGGCGGCCGTCTGAAGCGCGTGGGTCTCGCGCTCCTGCTTACCGGCCTCCTGCTTCTTCCGCCACTGGTCCTCCGGCTGGCCGTCGCCTCGGACGCGGTCGGTCGAGAACTTGATGGTCTTCTCCTTGCCGTCAGGCTGGAAGACCGTGCCCTCGTACCGCTCGTGCCCGATGCTCTTGTCGGCCCGCACCGGAAGGTACGAGCCGCTCACGGCCGCGGAATAGACGTGGCCCAACACGATCTGCTTCTTCGCTTTGCTCATGTCCGTCTCCTCGCCGGCGATTGCTTGGCGCGTTGCGGCGTCGGCCGGCCTGCGAAGCCGCTGCGCTCCTCTGATGCGGACGGCGCGGTGCGTCTCGACGTTGACCGCGTCCCATCCGCCGTACCTCGACTCGCCGGTGATCCGCACCGGCACGACCCGGCCGCTGACCTTCGCCAGGTAGCGGCCACCGATGACGACCTCGTTCTTCTTCATGGCATGTGCCTCCTACCTGCGGTCGATGGTGATGTAGCCCAACTCGGCCAGGACGTCGCTCGCGCGGTCCCAGCCGCCCAGGAGCTGGGCCAACTGCTCGGCGAACCAACGGACGCCGCGGTCCACCGCGTCGTCGCCCGTCGGACGCGCCCCCAGCAGCGCCGTGGCCATGACCGCCGCCGCCTCCGGCGAGACGCAGTCCTGGACCAGGTCCCGCAGTTCCTTGCCGGGGTCGGCGGGGTCCTTCGGCGGCACGGTCACGCGGACCTTCTTGCCGCCGAAGTCCGCCTCGTAGGTTTCGGGTCTCTTGCGTTTCATGGTTCGTTTCTCCTTTCGCCGGGTAGCGCCGGCTGCGCTTGTGGTTCAGTCCTCGAAGGTCTCGATGACACGCCGGTACTCGGCGACGTCGCCGGCCGTGCCGCGGTGGCCGTCGAGGTAGCACTGGAGCGTCCGGGCGACCTGCCCGTTCAGCGCCGTCTCCCTCGCGTCGGCTTCGAGCTGGAAGGTCTCGCCGACCGGCACGCCTTCGCCGCTCTTGCGCTCGACGACCTTCGTCACCCGCGTTCCGGTGATGACGATCCGCCGGCCGTCGCGGCGGATGGTCGCGCTTCCGAGCGGCCCTTCGATGTCGATTCGCGTCGTCTTCATGGTCTTCGCTCCTTTCGGTTTCGCGCTGGCCATGCCAGCGATCCGATCAGGCCGTGGCCGGGCGGACATGCCAAGGGCAATCTGCCGGGAAAGTGCGGAATTTCAGATGTCGCATGTTGCGATGGGGTAGAGACTTATGTCGCATAGCGAAGATTCCGGGCAGATTGTCCCGCACCCGCCGCAAGGGCCGTCCGCCCCCGGCTCCGCCAGGGCGAAGGCCGGCTCCGCCGAGGCGCAGCCCGGCGGCGCAGGGGCGCTGAGCCCGTCGGCCATGACGCTCCAGCAGGCCACCCGCGTCCTGGCGGCCGTGGGCGCGCGGCACGCGACGGTCGAGAACATTCGGCGGGACATCGAGGCGGGCGCGCCGGTGAACGCCGACGGGACCATCAATCTGGTGCATTACGCCGCCTGGCTGGCGCGGGAGTCCGCCCGTGGCGATTGACCCCCGCAACCTCAAGCCCGCCGACCTGGCGCGGCTGCTGAATTCGACGCCGCTCGGGACGGTCCTGGACGAGCGTCAACTCTACCGCCATCGGATGCGGGCCGGGTTTCGCATTGGCGACGGGCGGCGCGTGGACCTCTTCCGCTACGCGGCGTGGCTGGTGGACCAGCGGCACGCGCCCAGGAAGGTCATTGACCCCAGCGCCGAGTATGAGGCGATCAAGGAACGTGCCGCCGCGCGGAACCGGGCGCTGTCGGAGGCCGGGCGCGACATCGGCGAGCTGCCCGCCGTCGTGGACCCCGAGCGGCGCGCGGCGGCCGAGAGGGACTTCCGGTTCTTCTGCCGGGCGTACTTTCCCATGACGTTCTACCTGGGCTGGTCGCCGGACCACCTGAAGGTCATCGCCCGCATCGAGCAGGCGGTCCTGCACGGGGGCCTGTTTGCGCTGGCCATGCCGCGCGGCAGCGGCAAGACCAGCATCGCCGAGTGTGCATGCCTGTGGGCCGTGCTCTACGGCCACCGGGAGTTCGTCTGCTTGATCGGGGCGTCGGAGGTGCACGCCGTCGAGATGCTCGACTCCATCAAGATGGAGCTCGACGGCAACGACCTCTTGGAGGCTGACTTCCCCGAGGTCGTGCATCCCATCCGATGCCTCGACGGCATCGCCAACCGCTGTTCGGGCCAGCTCTACAAGGGCGAGCGGACGCACATCGGCTGGACGGCCAGCGAGGTCGTCCTGCCGACCATGCCCGGCTCAAGGGCCAGCGGGGCCATCATCAAGGTCGCGGGCATCACCGGCCGCATCCGGGGCATGAAGTACAAGCGGGCCGACGGCCAGACGGTCAGGCCGTCGCTGGTAGTCCTGGACGACCCGCAGACGGACGAGTCGGCGCGGTCGCTTTCCCAGTGCGCCACGCGGGAGCGGATTCTTGCGGGCGCGGTGCTTGGCCTGGCCGGGCCGGGCAAGAAGATCAGCGGCATCATGCCCTGCACGGTCATCCGCCCCGGCGACATGGCCGACAGCATCCTCGACCGGGAGAAGCACCCGGAATGGAACGGCGAACGCACGCGGATGGTCTACTCGTTCCCCACGAACGAGAAGCTCTGGGCGAAGTATGCCGAGGTGCGGGCCGAGAGCCTGCGCGTGCATGGCGACCTGCGCGAGGCGACGGCGTTCTACGAGGCGAACCGCGCGGCCCTTGACGAGGGGGCAGAAGTCGCCTGGCCGGAGCGGTTCAACCACGACGAGGCGTCTGCCGTCCAGCACGCCATGAATCTCAAGCTCCAGGACGAGGCCGCGTTCTTCGCCGAGTACCAGAATGAGCCGCTGCCGGAAAAGGGCGTGGAGGACGATGAACTCCTCACCGCCGACCAGGTCGCCCAGAAGCTCAACGGCTATCGCTGCGGCGAAGTGCCCCTCGGCGCGGACCACCTGACGATGTTCATCGACGTGCAGGGCAAGCTCCTCTTCTGGCTGGTCGCGGCCTGGGCGGACGACTTCACGGGCTACGTTCTCGACTACGGCTCGTACCCGGACCAGAAACGGCGTTACTTCACGCTACGGGACGCCACGCGGACGCTACAGCTTGCGGCCAAAGGCGCGGGGCTGGAGGGCGCGATCTACGCCGGGCTGGAGGCGGTGACGAACGACCTTCTTGGCCGGGAGTGGCGGCGGGAAGATGGGGCGCACCTGAAGGTCGAGCGGTGCCTCATCGACGCCAACTGGGGCACATCGACGGACGTGGTCTATCAGTTCTGCCGCCAGTCCGCGCACGCGGCGGTCCTGACGCCAAGCCACGGACGGTTCGTGGGGGCATCAAGCATCCCGTTCTCCGAGTACCGCCGCAAGCGCGGCGACCGCGTGGGCCTGAACTGGCGCATCCCGAGCGTCCACGGCCGCCGGGCCATCCGCCACGTGCTCTTCGACTCGAACTACTGGAAGAGCTTCATCCACGCACGCCTTGCCGTCGCCATGGGCGACCGGGGGTGCCTGTCGCTCTTTGGCCGCGACGCCGAAGTGCATCGCCTCTTGACCGAGCACCTGACCAGCGAGTACCGCGTGAAGACCGAGGGCCGGGGCCGCGTGGTGGATGAGTGGAAGCTTCGGCCGGAGGCATCGGAGAACCACTGGCTGGACTGCCTGGTCGGCTGCGCCGTGGCGGCGTCCATGCAGGGCGTCGTGCTGCCCGGCACGGACGCCAGGGCCATTGTGAAGCGAGAACGCGTGAGACTGTCGGAACTGCAGCGGAGCAAGCGGTAGATGGACAATCGCCACGAGACGACAGGGAACATGGAGAACGCGCCTGGCACAACGCCAGCGGCCGGGGCAACGAATCCCGCGTGTTCCCTGACCGGTGCGGCCAGCCGTCGCGGCCTGGAGTGCCCGCACTGCGGGTGCCGGCATTTCCACGTGCTCTATACCCGCGCCGACATCGGCGGACGAATCCTCCGCCGCCGCGAGTGCCGCCACTGCGGCCGGCGGCTGACCACCTACGAGAAGGGGGAATGAGTGAAGCGGGCACGTTCTTCGTGGAACATGGCCACCCGGGCGCGCTTTTCACGTCGCGTAGGCGTTTTTCTCGCCGGAGTCGCCTGTGCAACTGTTTTTCACGGTCTGTAACTGGTTTTCCGGCGAGACCCGGAGGACGGGGCTGTTCTATTCCCTCTTGTGCTGCCGCACGTTCAGCGCCTTCCACTGGAGCAGCGGGTGCGATTTGATGCGTTCGACCATGGACGGGTCCGAGGTCAGCAGGGACGGCTCGATGTCGCCTTCATCCAGTAGTCGGTCCAGGAACGCCTTCTCCTCCTTGGCCAGCGGGAGCACCTTCTTCAGCCCGCCGCGGCATTCTTTCAGCATCCGCTCAGCCCAATTCCGCTGTTTCCCGGTGTCGGCGAGATAGTCCTTGCGAATCACCGGGACGAGTTGATTCTCCACATCCTTGGCATCCAGGGCGACATCCGACGCCCGCACCTCCCGCCAGTCCCGTCGGTTCATCGCGCCGTAAAGGACAAAGCTGAGGCGCAACTTGGCGTCGTCCAGATGGCCTTGGGTGAGAAGCAAATGTGCGTCGAAGAGGTCTCGGCTGGCGCTTCGGGCGAGCAAGGCGGCGAGCTTGCCCGCGGCCAGCTCGTGGATGTCCAGGACGGGGATTTCCGTCGCCCGGTACGTGCCCAGAGGCCTCGAGTCGAGCGGTTCTACGGGCCAGAGCGGAACGCGGAACATGAAGTTGAGGTCCAGCTCCAGGTTGCCGCCCTCGCCCAGGGAGCTGTCGTAACGGAGCCGCCACTTCCCTCCGGCGTGGTCGCTCGGCACGCGGACCGTCTGCAGCCCCTCGCGGGCGCAGACCGCCTCCACGGCCTGTTCGACCTTGGGACGCTCGGTCATCATCGTCTCGCGGTCCGCCGCCCCGATGTAGTTCAGGTCGATGTCCACCGAGAGACGCGGCAGGTCGAAGAGGAACAGGTTGAGCGCGGTGCCGCCCTTGAGCGCGAGCCGTCCCTTCAGAAACGGGTGCGACCGGAACCCCTCCAGCAGGTTCAGCAGATGGATGGCCTTCTCCAGCATTTCGGGTCGAAATCCCGTGGCCTGCGACTCGTTCAGGAGCCTCTGGCGCGAAATCTTCATGCGGTCTCCTCCCAGGACTTCTTTGCCAGCGACTCAGGGACCACGAGGTTCCACTCGCGGACCATCTTGCCGCCTTTGCCGCGCTGGAGGTAGTGCGGCTGCTTGGGGCGCAACCGACGCAGGGAATCGAGATGGCGGTCCTCGACCATCAGCGCCTCCGCGTGCTGCTGGAGGTAGTAGCCGACCTTGGCCGCTGTCGTGCGGTTGGCCATGAGCTTGGCGTACTCGACGACCAAGTCCAAGTCGAAGTACTCGACGGACTCCAGCGACCGCCATATCTCTTCCCACCCGCCGCCCAGGTCGGGTCGGTCCAACAGCTCCACGAGCGTGCGCTCCAGGCTCGCCACGCGAATCTCCATGCCGGCCCGGTCGACCGTCCTCGTGGCGAAGTGCTGTCGGCCCTTGTCCCGCAGGGCCTTGGGAAACAGCACGCACACGAAACGATGGGTGCGGAACGTGAACGAGCGAAGCGGCTTGCTGCTCTGGAAGAAGTATCGCTCGAATACGGAATATGCCTTGCCGTGCACCTCAAGGGCGGTGTGGTAGGCCAGCACTGCGTCGTCGACCGCTTTCGCGGCGACCAGGTAGGGGTCCACGGGACATGTCGCTGGATCGCCTCCAGGCGGCACGACGGCGTAGAGACCCCGGCGGACGCGGATCAGGTGTCCATGCCGCAGGTGGTAGGACACCAGCGTCTCGCGGGATCGCTTGTTCCGGGAATACTCCCGGTCGAGCCAGGCCCGAAGCTCCGCCGAAGTGAGCACGGGCTGCTTGGCAGCCAGTTCTTGTAGTTTCATGGTCGTCTCCACTTGACCAATCGTGCCGAAACACGGTATCCGATCACGTGTTGCGGCGCACATCATCAAGTATCGTCGTTCCCCGCGCGATACTTGAGGCCGTTCGCCAAAACACGCTAATAGATTACGTGCTACGCGCCTCGGAATCAAGTACGAACCCGTTGCCCCTGATTCCCGACCTGTGACCGATGCCGCAACTGGTAGGAACGGTTACCAGTTTCGCCCCAGACTGGTCAGAGACGTTACCACCTTGCCCGCGGCTTGTCCGACTCCCTCGTGTCGCCGACAAGGATTCTTCGCTCCCGAAGTTCTACCCGTAGAACCTCTCCGCCCAATTCCCTCCCCCCGTCCGTCATCTCGCCTGTCCGCCGGGTAAGTATCGCAGTAGGCGACAAGATTCGTGTCCCGCTTCCTGGGGCATGAAGGGCCTTTTGTCTTTCAGAGGAAAGTGCATGGCCGAGGACCTCGACAACACGATCCGCGAGAACGCCGCCGGCCCCAAGCGGGCCGCGGGCGATTCAGGCTCCGTGGAGCAGCACAGCCTCACCGAGCAGATCGCGGCGGACCGGTATCTGGCCTCCAAGGAGGCGGCGAAGTCCAAGGGCCTCGGCATCCGCGTGACCAAGCTCGTGCCGCCGGGGGCGTCCTGATGATCGCAAGCGCGACGAAGAGACCGATTGCCCTGAGCCGCCTGCGGGCTGTGCCTGTCCGGCGGGTGCGGGGACGGTTCGACTCGGCCGCGACGACCGAGGACAACCGCCGCCACTGGGCGAACGCCGACGCGCTCTCGGCCGACGCCGCCGCATCGGCGGCGGTCCGGCGGACGCTGCGCAACCGCGCCCGCTACGAGGTGGCCAACAACTCCTACGCACGGGGCATCGTGCTGACGCTGGCCAATGACACCATCGGCACGGGGCCGCGCCTCCAGATGCTCACCGACAGCGACGAGGCGAACAACGAGATCGAGCATGAGTTCGACCGCTGGGCCCGCGAGGTTTCGCTGGCTGAGAAGCTCCGCACCATGCGGATGGCCCGGGCACAGGACGGCGAAGCGTTTGGCATGCTCGTCAACAACCCCGTCCTCGACCACCCGGTGAAGCTCGACCTGCGTCTCATCGAGGCAGACCATGTGACCAGCCCCGACGCCTACCTGCTGAACCGCCGCGAGGTGGACGGCATCGTCCTGGACGGCTTCGGCAACCCGGTGGCCTACCACGTCCTGAAGCACCATCCCGGCAACACCGCGTGGGGCTTCAATGATGAGTACCGCACCGTTCCCGCCTCGCACATGATTCACGTCTTCCGGCAGGACCGGCCGGGGCAGCACCGGGGCATCCCGGAGATCACGCCTGCGCTGCCGCTCTTTGCGCAGCTGCGGCGGTTCACGCTGGCCGTGCTGGGAGCGGCCGAGGCGGCGGCCGACTTCGCGGGCATCCTCTACACCGATGCCCCGGCGGGCGGCGAGGCCGAGCAGGTCGAGCCGATGGACCTCGTCGAGCTCGAGCGGAACATGCTCTTGACGATGCCGGGCGGGTGGAAGATGTCGCAGATGCAGGCCGAGCAGCCCGCCACCACCTACGCGGAGTTCAAACGAGAAATCCTCAACGAAATCGCCCGCTGCTTGAACATGCCCTTCAAGGTGGGCGCTCGAAAGACGCGCTTATCGGCAACAACGCCTGTTGCCCCGCGTCGGCGGGATTTCTCAGCGATTCCGCGCGATGGTGAACACCATCGTGTATTCGGGGTTCTTGGCGTCGCCACCCCGCACGATCTTCAAGTAATCCTCGGCTCCCCATCCCGCAGGCGCTCGCGCAGCTTCGAGATCGCCTTGCGGACGCGCTGCCCCGCCTTGCGCAGCTCATCGCCGGAGACGCCCAGGTTGGCACTGGTCTCCATGCCATCGACGGCCCGCTGCACCTCGGCCAGCGAGCACGCCCGGTTGACCGGCCTGGCCAGCAGCCAGAACAGCCGGCTGACCTGGGTGTCGCGGCCAAGGTAGATTCGCTTGCCCATGCACCAGGCGACATTCTCGTCGTATGGGTCTTGGCGGACTATCGCGTTGTCTGCTGCGTCTGCTTCCGTCCGAATGGCTTCTTTGGCAGCGGCCCCAAGCGACGGGCCTTCGGCCTCGTCGCTTGGAGCTTCTGGCTTCTTGGCTTGGGGCGGCGCGACGCACTGCCCAGCGGCTTGCAGATTGCGGTTGAAGTCCCGAATCCTACGCAGTTTCTGCAACCTCGCCAGCGTTGCCGATGTTCCGGTGGTCCGCTTCTCTCGCTGCACGGTGGCAAAAGACAGTCGGTAGTTGTCCAGATAGGCCGACAGCAACGCCTGCTGCTTGGGCGTCAACTCGACATCCTCGGGTCCGGCCAGCAACCGTTCAATCAAGCCCCCAGAGTGAAGGTCGTCAGGCATACGGATCATCTCCGAAGGCGTCCGCAAACGTGGGAGTCTGTGCACGGCGGCCAGGTGCTGGGCTTTGTCCCCGAAAACCACAAGTTGACTTGTGGTTTTCGGGCACCCAGAGATTACCTCTGCGGCGTTCCGCCGATCCTTCGTATCCCGCCGAAGTCCCAAAGGCCGGTTCATTCTACGGCCTTCTCGGCTAGCCCGAAACAGTGGGTTCGCACGTTCCCCGAAAAAGGTCACTTTGTCCCCTGGAGAAGGTCACAGAATCGCCCCCTGATACCAGTAGAGGGCCACCATTGCCGGATGCGGTGTGTGCGGCAAGGCACCGGGAAAGGCGGAACCAGAACGGAGGCGTCCACATGGGTAAGCCGGAATCTCTTCTGACCGTCGGCGAGTTAGCCCGGCGGCTCGGCCGGCCGGTGCATGCAATCGAGTACGTGATTCGCTCGCGAGACATCAAGCCTTGCGGTTGGGCGGGCCACGCCAGGGTGTTCAGCGAGGCCGACGTGGCGTTCATCGAGTCCGAACTGCGGCGCATCGCCGAGCAGCGCGGCGAAGCGTGAACAGCACGGAACAGAACGGAGGCTGGACGGTGCAAGCGGAACAGAACGACGCGGCAGAACTTGACCTGCCCGCGATGTCCGACGACGCGGCCTCGGCGTGGGCGTCGGTCTTGCTCGACATTTGGGAGAAGCAGCAGCGGCAGAAGACGGCATCAGGCCGGCAAGCGAACGAAGCCCCAGACGCCGCTCGGGGCGGCGGCATCAACGGCAACGGGAAGGAGCCAATATGAAAGTTCGACTCGCATCGCCGGAGGAGGGCTTCCGCCTCATCCAAGACCGGCTCGACACCCGGGAGTGGTGGTTGATCCCTGTGTGCGACTTGGCCGGTATGGGGCTGGTGGAAGGGATCATTCGGCGGTTCTACCAGGGCGACAACAGCGTGCTGTTCGATATCGTGATGGTGCTGCAACCGACTTTCGACGTGCCGCTGCTGGGGCTCGTTCTGGCCTCGAAGTCGTGCATGTCGGCGGCGCAACTGGCCGAGCACACCGGGACGCCCTTGCCCGACGATTCGCGTGACGTGATCGTGCCCGCCAGTACGCCGGTGTCCGTCGTGAGCTGGCTGGCCCGGCACTTTCGATGAGGCCCCCCGTGACGGAACCGCGAAGAGGGGATGGAGCATGACGGTCGACCGATTGGCCCTGCTGGACTGGCTTCTGCCGCACTGCGAGCCGGATACCGCCAGCGTGATGTACCGCAAGGGCAAGGAGGAAGGCCCGGGCTGGGTTCACGGCCGGGCGGATGTCGAGCGGGCCGTTGCTGCCTACCGGACCGGGACGCTCTCGGGCCAGGAGTTCGCCTCCGTTACGCAGGATGGCCGGCGCTACACTATCACCGGCGGCACGCGCCTGGGCTTGGTGCCCCATCGCGATGGCCTGGTGGCCCGGTTCTGCCTGGACTTCGACGACCACGACGGCGAAGGGGGCAACGTCCACCTGGCCGATGCCAGCGACCGTTTCTTCGGGGCCGAGGCGGTCAAGTTCACCAGCAAGGGCGGCAAGGGCATGCACTGCCTGTACGCCTTGTCGGAACCGGTCGCCGTCGAGGGGTTCATCGCCTGGGCCAAGGCGTGGGGCTTCAACCGGCGTGGCGACATCGAGTGCTTTCCCAAGACGGCCAAACGCTCCCAGGTGTGGCTGCCCAACGAGCCGAACGAGCACGGCGGCGACACCTACCAGGGCGGCTCGCTGGACTCGTGCGTGATCAGCCGGCTTCCGGCAGCGCCGTCCCGGCGGCTGAGCAAAGAGGTGCTCGACTTCCTGCGTGGGTTCGTCGCGCCCGGCTACCGCAACGAAGCCTTGAACAAGGCCGCCTACGCCTGCGCCAAGCAGCGTATGCCCGAGACGGAAGCCCAGGCATTGTGCCTGCGGGGTGCCGAATTGTGCGGCCTATTGGCCGCAGAGCCGGACAAGTCCCGCGAGACGTTCGAGCGTGGCTACCGCGACGGCGCCGAGGAAGTCCGGCTCCGCAAGCCCAAGGTGACCGACGACCGCACGGCTGCCCCCGACCTTCTCCGCGGCTTGGGCTGCACCGACTACGGGAACGCCCAGCGCCTGGTGCGCTGGCAGGGCCAGGACCTGCGCTACTGCTACGAGTTCGGCACCTGGTTGGCCTGGACGGGCACGCACTGGGCTAAAGACCCGGCCGCGGCCGAACGCCTGGCCAAGGCCACGGTGCTGCGCATCTACGAGGAGGTCGGCTCGCTGGCCGATGCCAAGGAGCGGGAGCTGCTGCACCGCCACGCCGTCGTCTCCGAGCAGGCGCCGCGAGTCGCGGCCATGCTTTCCTTGGCCCGCAGCGAACCGGGCATCCCGGTGCGGCCCGAGGACTTGGACCGCCACCTGTGGCTCTTGAACTGCGCCAACGGCACCCTGGACCTGCGGACCGGCCTTCTGCGGCCGCACCAGCGCGACGACCTTATTACCCGGTGCCTTGGAGTCGGCTTCGAGCCGACTACGGAGTGCCCATGTTGGCGAGCATTTCTGCACCGCATCTTGGACGGCAACGCCGATCTGGTGGGTTTTGTCCAGCGGGCCGTCGGCTACGCACTGACCGGCTCGACGGCCGAGCGGTGCATGTTCATCCTCTACGGCAGCGGCAAGAATGGCAAGACGGTCTTCCTAGAAGGCCTTCGCCTGCTCTTAGGCGACTACGTGGCCCGCACCCCGACGCAGACGCTTCTGGCCAAGCGCGGCGACACGATTCCCAACGACCTGGCCCGGCTACGGGGGGTGCGCCTGGTGACCGCCAGCGAGACCGGCGACGGCAGCCGGCTGGATGAGTCGCTTGTCAAGGACATCACCGGCGGCGACCGGATTGCGGCCCGCTTCATGCGGGGCGAGTGGTTCGAGTTCACCCCGCACTTCAAGATCTTTCTGAGCACCAACCACAAGCCGAGCAATCTGGGTAGGAATGAGCGATGTCCGACACGTTACTCAAGCCTCGGGATATCAAGCCCGTTTCTGACCCGATGTCCGACGTCGGACATCGTGGCCTGCCACTGGCCACCATCGTTGCCCGTGCAGTGCGCCTTTGCCGCGCGGTCGCCCCGTTGGACTTGGCCGGCCGGCCGCTTTACATCGTGCCCCAGTCGCGCCTGCCCGACGAGCTGGGCGGCAAGGCCGTGTGCGACGGGTTCACCCACCCACGGCTGGACCTGTACCTGCGCGAGGTCATCGGGCCGGCCTGGCAGGGCCGCGGGCCGGGCATGGTCGTAGGCGATACAGATTTCGGCCTCTTGGACGCCTCCGATGCCGAGTGCCACCTGCTGGGCGTTGTGCTGCACGAGTTGGCGCACATCCTGCAACAGCCGCCCGGGGACGCCGCCGAAGACGTGGACGAGGCGAAGCTCATTTTCGAGTCCCTCTGTGTCGGCCACGCCGTGTCGCGGGAGACGCCAACGGACGAAGCCAT
>FWPV01008226.1_pt1 | contig 18357 bp, 14 predicted proteins | sample 2228371 | NCBI WGS metagenome assembly FWPV01 (sample SAMEA103939776, study PRJEB20133) | metagenome
ACCGGAATTCCTTTAACAAAACGTTCAGGGTTTTTATGATACGCATTCAAGAGGGTGAAAGAGCGTTTTTCAGCGACCATATCCCTCGACAAAGCTCGGGAACCATCTACCAGGCCGTAATGGACTTGGAAGGGGGTAAAGAGAGCTATCCCGGAATGATGATGTTGGTAATTATACCAGCGGAAGAAAGACTGACAGAAAGCCCGTGCGTCCTGAATAGAACCGAAACGTTCTGGGAAATCCGGACGGTATTTCAAGGTTTTGAAAGCTGATTCTGAAAATGGATTGTCATTGGATACATGGGGCCGGGAGTGGGTTTTGGTTACCCCGAGATCGGCTAGAAGACATGCGACAGTACGTGTGGTCATCGAGGCGCCTTTGTCGGCATGTATTGAGAGCGTTCCCGAGAGGATTTCCTGTTTCAGACAGGTATCACCGATAAGGGCTTTCGCCAGTGCTGCCGATTCTATGTAAGCCACCATCCAGCCCACTACATATCTGCTGAAAATATCTATGATGGTGTAAAGGTAATAATAAGTCCATTTGAAAGGTCCTTTGAGCTTGGTAATATCCCATGACCAGACCTGATTAGGCCTAACAGCAATCCCTCGATAAACTCGGGAACAGTCAGTTCGGGCCGGGGAAAATTTCGTGGTGATGATTGTCGGCGTTGAATATTCCGGCGGTTTTCGGATAATATCCTGTACATAGTGCGAATGCTGCACATATAAATTCCGGCCGAAAGCAGTGATGCAACTATTTCTGGGGGAGACACTTTTTTTATACTCCCCTTTTCTCTCCCCAGATGATTTTATGAAGTTGAAGCTGAAGACGCACCGGAGCGTTTTCTTCAATGATCCATTTCGCAAGTTTGGCGGGAGTGATTTTAGCGGCGACAGGGGAAAAAAGCACCGTAGATTTGTCGGCCATACGGTGTTTCTTTACAAAAGCAATTGCCCATTCGAAGTCCTCCCTTGTCCCTATTACGAATTTGACCTCATCGTCTTTTTTCAAATGGGATATATTCTTTTCGAGGAATGAATGCGATTCGCCGCTCGAGGGGCATTTGACGTCAACGATTCTTATACACCCTTCGGGTAGAACGCTTATATCGAGACTGCCGTTGGTTTCCACCAAAACCGTCTTTCCCGCGTCGAGCAGCATACGAGCGAACTCTTGGGTTCCTTTTTGTAGAAGTGGTTCGCCACCTGTGATTGCTACTAAATTGCATGAAAATTCATTAATCTTTTCCATAAGAGATTTCAGGGACATTACACTTCCACCATACCTGGCATAGGAGGTGTCGCAGTAAGAACAGTAAAGGTTGCAGCCGGAAAGGCGGACAAAGGAGCAAGGCATTCCAGCTCGGGTGGATTCCCCCTGAATGCTTTTAAAGATTTCGCACACAAGCAACGTTTCATTCATAATAGGCGGCACAATTCCCCGGGGTTTCGAACACCTCGATCTTTACAAGAGTCACAGGATAAGACGTCAGCTTTTCGCGCATTCTTTCGAATATGTAACGGGAGATATTTTCGGAGGAAGGGTTGATTTCGCTCTGTTCCAGCACTATGTTTAGATCCTGATGGTCGAATTTTTCTACCACGGAATTCAGAACGGCTTTCAGCTCTTTAAAGTCGATTCCTATTCCTCTTTCGTCAAGGGTCTTGCATCTGACTGTAGCTCTCACTAGCCAATTATGTCCATGCAGGTTTTCGCACGGACCGTGATAATGCCTCAGACGATGTGCCGCGCTGAAATGCGTCTCTACCGTTATTTCGTACACTGTTCCTCCCGTAAAATAGCTTCTTCGCGAAGAAACTCATAAAATGCGCTTTTCCAGTCTGTCATTACGGCGATACCGGCGCTTTTCAGGCGATGGTTTTCGAGCCTGCTGTTTCTGGGACGGCGGGCCGGGCGCGGATATTCAGCTGTGGTGCATGGCTGTACATCAACCGCAATGCCTGCCGCCTTTACGATTTCTTTTGCAAAGTCATACCAGCTGCACCAGCCTTCGCATGTTGAATGAAAAACACCAGTGAGATCGGCGGGCAAAGCCCGAAGCACCTGCCGGCATACCTCTTTTGTGGATGTAGGCGAACCAAGCTGATCGTCAACCACCCGCAGCGGTTCAGCCGACAACACCTTCTGCCGCGCCGCTTTCCTTATCGTAAATACAAAATTTTTCCCATAAAGGCCATACAACCAGGCTATCCTGAAAATCTGATGGTTTTCGCACCCTTCGGCAACTTTTTTCTCTCCCTCCAGTTTTGACTTACCGTAAATACTCAAAGGGTTTGGAGTGTCGGTTTCGACATAAAACCCGTCGTTTTCACCGTCGAAAACATAATCGGTACTTATATGCACAATTCTTGCCCCTATCGACGCCGAGGCCGATGCAACATACCCGGCGCCTTCGGCATTAACCGAAAATGCCTTTTCGATGTTCGTTTCACACTCGTCCACGGCAGTATACGCCGCACAATTTATAATCGCATCGGGTCCTACGGCAACAACAATCTGCTTTACAGAATGGTAGTCGGTTATGTCGATTTCAGGAAAATCGACCTCGCGTACTTCATACCCCGCTTTTTTTGCTTCAATGCACATCTCGGCGCCCAATTGGCCTTTTGAGCCTATCACTAGTAAAGATCTAATCTTATTCATAAGAAATCAGAAGCCTCCTGCATTTTTCTATATCTGGTTCAAGACAGCTGCGGTTGTTTCGTTTAACCGGAAAAGCCGGTATTGAAATCTGGCGCATTTGCCAGTTCGTCTTTTCGCTGAATCTTTTGTAATGGTTTATTATTTCCGTTGAGTTGAAATTGGTTTGGGTGGAACTGACTAACTGATCGGCGAAAATAAGTGTGGGGATGAAACTTTTATTTACTAAATTTTCAAAAAGCGCCCGTAATGTTTCCATCTGACGCCTTCGCGCATCCTCAATTCCCGAAACAGTAGAGGAAAGGTATTGAACAAGCAACGCGCCAGAGAGTTTTTGCTTTCCAGATGCAATACTTAAAATACCTGCGGCACGTTGGTCTACATTTACCTGTATCCCGCCCATTACGCCCGCTGTTTTTACAATATCGTTCTTATCGATTAAGATATATTTCTGTATACGTGTATCAAGCAGCCTTTCTATAAGTGTGGAAGTCATTATAGGTCCTCCGTAAAGGAAAGACTGATCGATAGTGCTTATTCCGTCGGCAAATTGATCTATAAGAAGTTCTCCAGGGAGAGGTACTATTGCTATTGTGTTACGTTCATACTGCACACTGAAAAAATAGAATGCTGCAGGAGTACCGCAGAAAAGAATATTAAGAGGCATCTGACGGGAAAGGTAATTGACTTTTTCTCTAGAGAGCTGAGCAAACTTTTCGTCGAGAGAGACGTCCGGGACCAATTTTGATATCTGAAAAGGCCGGCCGTCGTAATAAACAGTCGCGCTCTGCCCGCCTATCATATTTACCGACTCTCCTCCGCCAACCCGTTCAACAAGCAGCAGCCCGTCCGTCATGTTGACGATAAGGCGGTCGGACTGAACATCGACCAGGAAATCGGCGCCGGTTCCGGCAACTGTTATCGTTACCGGCAAAGTGTTTATTTTAAATGATTCGTTATTTTTCGTAAATATAACTTTATACCAGCATGCTCCGTTTTTCTGGAAAAGCTCCACTCCTATACGCTCCGTTTTATCGGATAATATTTTATCTACAAAAAGCTCAGTAAAATTATCCATGTCGATTCTCGAATAAGGGCCTACAGAGAGCTCTGCCTGAGAAGAGGTTTCGGTAATTATCCGGGTACCTTCCGACAAAGCAATCCCTTCATATTGCGGTATATTCTGGCCGTCGGCTGAGATAATGCTTATTTCACCGTAAAAAAACTCAAGACGCACCGTAAGAGGTTGGTCCTTTACACCTACGGGCTTTTCCATGGTTCCCACGTTCAGTGTTGCGGCGCCGTCTATTTGAGATGTGAGAACGAAAGTTGACAGATCGGACGTAGGACGCACTCCGGCGACCCGCAGAATTTCGAATTGAGTGGTACCCTTTACCGCCCGGTATCGCCCCGGCCTGCGGACATTCCCTTCAACCACAACATCCACCATTGCCGTGGAGTTTCCGGGCGCTTTGGCGGCCGTAAGCCTCCTTACCAATAAAAAAGTCTGCCATACTATAGCGGCTGTCAGAACCGAATAAATAATAGCAACTAAAATATTATATTTATACTTCATCTATTCTGCATTTCAGGTATGGAAGAATGAAAAACCGTATCTCGTTGCGGACGTCCCTCCTTGCCGGAATCTTCCATTTCTTTACTCTGCGTATTTTCAATTTTAAAAGATTTATCTGTTGTCTTTTTTTCAACTCTCCCGGTTAAACCCATATAAATAATAGATTCCGAAGCCGAAATGGGAGCAGGCATATATCTATCAACGGCAATTTGTAGAGCTGTAACGATAATAAGACAAAGAAGCAGAAGCCAAAGCATCTTTTTGCCGGCAATCTTTCCAGCCCCGCGGTTCAGATCGGAAACCAGTCTCGGCAGATAGCTATTGAGCGAGGTCAACCGCTCCTTCAGCGAACTCTCTATACGCAGCCCCGCCTTACGAATCGAAAAGGGATGTTTGTTATCTTCGTCATAAGAGTATTTATACGAATAATAACCGTAATACCCGTAGTAATAGGGATAATATACGCCTGAATACGATACGCCGTTCAGTATTCCTCCATAGATTTTAAGCCCTATTCTGCGCAGGAGGTTTACGCCCTGTAAAGCCGCCCTCGCGGGCGTCCAGAATGTTCTTACCACATAAATTATGCACTCCATTTTCGGAGCCATAGTAATGGTGTCGCTTACAAGCAGAAGCGCCGGGGAATCGAAAATAACAATATCGGCTTTTGTCTTTAATTCCTCGATAAGCCTATCGAACAGCATTGTACCCAATAATTCTGCAGGATTATGCGGTCTTTCTCCGGAGGTAATAACCGAGAGGTTCTCGAAGCGTGTGGATTTAAAAATTTGGTCTAGTGTGGCTGTACCAAGAAGATAATCGGTTAGTCCGGTTTGCTTTGGAATGGAAAAAAGATTATGTATGTGCGAGCGGCGGAGATCGGCGTCGATAAGGACAGTCCTTTTACCGTCTAGTGCAAAGGTTATTGCAAGGTTGGCGGCAAGAGTAGTTTTGCCTTCGCCTTTAACCGCGCTGCATATAAGGAATGTTCGTACACGATGTGTCGATGAAATGAGTTTCAGGTTGGCACGGAGAGTTCTGAAAGGTTCGAGAATGTTTTTCGTCAGATCAGCCGAATTCTCCGCCAATACGTTCTCGGCTTTAATGAAAGGTACGAATCCAAGAAGAGGTATTCCTATCTTTCTCTCGATTAGAGACGGTTCCTTTACGGTCTGGTCAAGATATTCCATTAAAACGGCTATTACGATACCAAGTATTATTCCTACAAGAATTCCGATTATAACTATCGAAAAATTGACTTTAGATATCGGCTGTGTAGGCGTCTGAGCCAATTCGAGCAGCTTTAGATCCGACTCTTCGGAATCGCGTCTTATTTTAGTCTCTTCGTATTTCGTCTTTAGCATTCGAAGAGTCTGTATTAGTGATTCGGATTCCCTCTGCAGATAAGCGTATTTCTGCTCCATTGCAGGCAGTCGGGCGAGTTCTCCGTTGAGTCGTTCGATCAGTTGCTGCAAGGCTGTTCTCTTGGCCTCAAGTGCGGCTTTCTCTATCGATAAATTCACCAGCTCCTGAAGCAGGGCCTGACGGATCGGATTCTTAACAAGGGTTTTACTTACCGCTTCATGTGTCATACTGTCGGCTGTGGCCGCTTTGAGGTTTTCTATCTGTTGCCGAAGCATTTTCACCTTGAAATGTTCCTGACTGTATTCTGAAGCAAGGGTATTTAGTTCCAGTTCAAGAGCAGCTATCCGGTTCTGAAAAGGATCCTGATAAGTTACCGATTGAACAATATCCTGCTGCTGGGCGTTTATTTGTGAATTAAGAGCCGAAAAGCGCTCCCTTGTTTCCAGAAGTGCAAGTTCTGTCTGCTGAAGCGAGGATTCCATGTCGGCAAGTTTTGCTATAGTGGCGTTCGTCTCGTTGGAAAGCTCCACCATTCTGTGCGATTCCTTGAACTCGCGGATAGCCGCCTCTTTTGCCGATAATTCTTTCTGTATCTTATCGATTTGATATTCGAATTTACTTATCAGACGGGTAATCTCCTGTGCATTTACGCTCCGGCGGTATTCGATATACGATCTGCAAAGCTCGTTGACTATATCTCTTGCCGTTTCGGCCTTATTGTGTCTGCAGGATATTTCGATGATGTCGTTTTTCTCCCCGTTGGTTTCCCCTTGTTTTATCGTCAGAGAGGCGTTTATGGCTTCCGGTGTCTCTTTACCGCCCAAGTTTTCCGCTACCATTGTAAGAACCGTATTCGACCGGAGAAGTTCAAGATGGGTGTTAAATATCTTTTCACGGTCGCCCCAGTAACGGAAGTACATCTGGTCGTTGAAAATATTATGTGCATCGGGACGAAAAAGAAGTCGTGCACGGGCAATGTAATATTTGTCACTGAACAAATACCGGAAAAAGGAAAATGCGGTTAAAATAATAACGATTGAAGCAAAAAGATATCTACGCCGGAAAATAATATCTACGTATCTGAAAATATCAAAAGCAGACTCATCGTCTTCATTCTCCTGTGGGGTTGCGTGAAGGCCGGGTTTGCCCGAATGATTTTCTTTCCGTAAAGTAGCGTTATCATAACATTCGGCGTCCGACGTATGGGGGGGCTTGCGCCGACCGCTACCGTCGATGGTATCGATTTTGTCTAAAACAATCCGCTCTCTAACGTTATTGTTGTTTTCTTCTTCACTTCTCTCTGTCGGTAAATCCGACGGTTGAATGTTTTCCCTATAGTAAAGAGGTTGACGCGGCAGAGAGTCGTCTCTTCCTTTTGACGGATAAAGGGGATTTTGAGGCGCTTCCGAGGGCAAAACCGCAGGCGTATCGTCTCTTTTCTCTTCCTTAACGCGCTGCGGGTTGTCATTACCATCGTTGATTTTCCGCAGTATATCGCCGAGATTGAATCTACGTCTGCTCATCTTCTGTGTTTCTCCAGGTCGTCGATAATAATTTGGATATCCTCTCGCGATATCTCGGTAAGATTGTTGGCGAATCCGTAATTAAGAGCAAGTTTACACAAACGGTTTATCTCGCGCGGAACGCCTCCGGTGGATCTGAATATCAATTCATACCCGAGGCTTGTAAAACACGATCCGTTTTCGAGGCCTGCAACCCTCATGCGATGCTGGATATATTTGACGGTTCCGTTAAAGTCGAGATTATTCAGATGAAATCTTAGAAATATACGCTGATCCAACTGTTTCATGCGTCTTATTTTTTCTCTTAACTCAGGCTGGCCTACAAAAAAAACGGTGAGAAAATTTTCTGTAGGGGAAGAAAGGTTTGTAAGGTTTTTTATCTCATCGAGAACCTGCTCCTCGATCTGCTGAGCTTCGTCGAAAATAAGTACCAGATGCCTTTTTTCTTCATAAAAAAGCGTCTCGAGCATTTTCCTGAACTGCTTTACAAGAAGATATTTATCGTTCCGGGGGGGGCGTTCATCGTCCATGAGAGCAAGTCTGGCGTCTCTGAAAGTGATTCTTCCCAATATGTCGTAAAGGAGGTCGTTAAAACCGAAGTTAGAGTTTTCAAAATCCAATATCTCGAAATTATGCCGTGATAACGATCCTATAAAGACGTTTTTCGTGATGGTTTTCCCCGATCCCACCTCACCGGTAAGAAGCCCCATATTCATGTTCCTGTCGTTTACCACATAAAGAAGACGATCAAGGGCTTCCCGGTGGTCGTCGCTCTCGAAGAAAAAACGGGTATTGCATTTTTCTTCGAATGGTTTTTCCTTTAAATGCCAATAATTTATATAATCCATACTAATTATGTCCTTTTGTCAATGCGATCAGATTGCCGGTCACTGTTGAAAAGCAATCAATCAACCTCGCGTCGGAGCTGCAACCCACTAAAGGCCGCATGGCTTTTATCGACTTGCGCACATCGGGAGAAAAGATTATGTATCCTATATAATATATATTTATAGAAAGATACTTTTTAACCATTTCGACAAACCGTTCCCCCACTTTTACGTCTTCAGATTCTTTAACCATATTCAGCACCAGAAACGTACGTCGTCTTCGGATCCATGTTCTCATCCGTTCAACAGCATCGGGGAAACCACGTTCAAGTCCTTCGAGGAGCTCTCCTACCGTTGCACAGCTTTTTCCGCTTTGCGGATCGGAAAATTTCCTTATAATATCGCCTATTTCATTGTCGCCTGGGAAAAGGCGCCTCAACCCCCGCAATATACCGCTCTTAAGAAAACCGTATGCGTTTTCTATCGACGTAGGCAGACCGTCGGTAACGATTATTCCGAAAGGAAAGGCCGCGAAAAAATCGGTTACATGATTGTCGCTTCCGGCCCCAAGGTCGACAAGAATGAAATCCGCTTCCATGCCCGCCAGATTTCTTATGATTTTTTGTTTTTGGGCGAAATTGGGATTGGCAAGTTCTATAATGTCGCTTGCTCCGCTTATCAGCCAGCTTCCCTGCTGCGGAAGAGGTATTGCTACCTCTTTTAAGGTTTTATACTTTCCTGTAATATAGTCCTGCAGACCCGTTTGCGGACGTCGTATTCCCAGACATAAATGCAGATTGGCGCCGCCGAGATCCGCGTCGATAAATCCGACTGAATAACCCTGCTTTACAAGAAGGGAACCGACATTAGCCGTTATCGTACTCTTACCTACCCCCCCCTTCCCTCCGCCGATCGATATAATAACCGGATTCTTCATTTTAAGGCGAGTCCGTCCAAATCTGTTTATACCATTATGCAGCCAATCTCGTCATTAATATTAGTATCTGTAAAGATACATTTACCACGCTTAAAATTACGCTTAGTAAACCCCATGGAATTTCGAAAGATTCCGGAACGAACATCGTATCTCCCGGATAGAGTACGTATTTCTTCGTGTCGTATTTTGCAGAGGCCCATAATTCGGCCGTATTTACGGTAATAATCGTACCGTCGCTTCTTATAATCTTTATTCCCTTTGTTTTTGCATTCTTCAATCCTCCGCACATTGCTATTACCTTAATCAAATCAACCGGTTCGTATATCTGGTATTCCCCTCCTCTTATTACTGCTCCGATTACATATATTTTATTGGCATAATAGGCTTCGATGGACACCGACACCACCGGATTGTTTACATAAGAGGAGAGCTTTCCCTGCATAATCTTTACAAGCTGCGCACATGTAAGTGAAGCGACGTCCACTTCCCCTATAACAGGATAGTTGATCCGGCCGTCGGGCCTTATTTTATGGCGTCCGGAAAATTCGGGATGTTCGACCACGTTGATGGAGATCACGTCGCCGGGCTGTAAAACATATTCTTCAACTTCGCCCCGGACAGGTAGTGATAATATTATTACAGGCAAGAAAAGAAAAGAAGACTTCATAAATATTCTTCTCGGCCCCTTGTTTAAAGATGCCCTATATCTTAAAAGATTATTTCAATTAATCACAAATATTTATCCTATCATATATTTCTATAATAATCAATCAAATATAAAAATTATCCTTCTTATATCATAAGCAAAAACATAGAAAAGTTTAGCCCTCTCACTTCCTGAAAAATATAAAATAGTACTTTATGTATCCAATAATCAAAATTCCATCCGATCAATAAACATCTGAATCGGTAATAAGGAGCGTTTGATTATAAAAATAAATTTATTTGATATATAGTGCTTTGAATCATAACCACAAAATATAAATATTCAATTATTTTAGAATTATGAGTATATCCATTTTTAGGATTTTGAAAATATTTAACAATAAATTACCTTATTTATCAATATATTACATCTTTGATCGTATACGCTTTGTATACATAATTTTAAAATATTCCATTTTTTTCCGGTAACTGAAAGATTTGATATTTATATTATCAATTATACGATATGAAGTCTATATTCTCTTATATTAATTACCGTTTGTTTCTCAGAGATTACTATGAAGAGAGAAAAAAAACCTGCAAGTTTTTTTCTTACCGCTATTTTTCCAAAAAAGCCGGCATTAACTCTCCGAATTTTCTTAAACTGGTGATTGAATCTAAAAGAAACCTTACATCCCTAACAATAGAAAAATTCATTAAGGCTCTTGCATTAAGTGATAAAGAGGCAAATTTCTTTCGTCATCTGGTTCTTTTCAATCAGTCAAAATCGGGTCAGGAGAAACAGCATCATTACACCATAATGCTTTCGATGATGCATAACGTAAAAGAACAACGTTTGACCGCATTGCAACATGAGTATTTCAACCACTGGTTCGTTCCTGTTATCCGTGAAATGATATGTTTATACGATTTTAAAGGGGATTATAAAAAAATCGCCTCATCGGTCATACCGCCAATCAATGTTCGTGAGGTGCGCTTTGCCATCAAATTACTTAAAAAACTAGGAATGATCGAACAGAAATCCGACGGTACATTTAAGCAGACGTCGGCTGCGATAATTTCAGACAGTACCATAGGCCGTATGGCGATTCGGTCTTTCAACCGGGAAATGCTGCTTAAGGCCCAGGCTGCTCTCGATGAAATACCTGTAGAAGAGAGGCAGATTTACGGAGTTACCATCGGCGTTTCCAGGGCATGCTACGACGTCATTGCCGCCGAGATGGCGGCTTTTCGCGACCGGGTGGTGGCAATAGTAAATAATGATACGTATTCGAACCGGGTTTATCAACTGCACCTACAACTATTTCCGTTAAGCCGCACACTGGGAGCAGATGAAATAAGAACGGAGACTGACAAATGAAAATTATTTGCTATACATTATCAGTTTTCTTTTGTATGGCGATATTATCCTATTTTTCCTGTACGACAACCGATGTTGCCGGAGGATCAAGTTCTACGGACAACGGGAAAATAGTCGGCATGATCTGCACGCAGGATGGTCTTCCCGCGGCCGACGTAAGGGTATTTCTGCGTCCGGCCGATTTCGATCCGTGCCGCGACGATACCGCTTCGATTTACATCGACACCACCGATTCGGCCGGCAAATATGAATTTGATAGGCTTGCAACGGCCGTATACACTATCGAGGCGGTTTCCGAGAAGGCCGGAACCCGCGCTCTGGTCACACCAATAGATGTCGATTCCGCAACGACAAATGCTTCCCCCGCCACCCTTGCAGAACCGGCGGTTATAGAGATTCATTCTTATAATAATTGCGATTCTTTTCAATGTTATGCATATATTCCCGGCACCTCTCACTATAGTATCATTTGCAAAGGCATAGGATTTATCGATTCGGTGCCGCCGGGCATGATACCGGCCATCAGGTATGCAGAAAAAAGAAATAACGGCAATTCAGGAACAATAAAGAGCAGCTTTTTAGCCAACCCGGGCGTCAGACATGTGATCGCTGATTATTCTCTATGGAAATATTCAAAAAAGGTGTTTCTGAATACAACTTCAAAGGGGGCAGATGTAAAGGGGGACGTATTCAATTTTCCGGTACTTATAAGATTGTCGTCGGCCGATTTCGATTTCGAGCATGCTAGAATTGACGGAGGAGATATACGATTTAAGAAACCCGACGACACGCCGCTGCCTTATGAAATAGAACTATGGGACCTTACAAAAAGGAAAGCTGCAATCTGGGTAAGAGTTGATACGGTATACGGCGACAACAGCAATCAATATTTTACAATGTTCTGGGGAAATCCGGATGTAGTTTCGGAGTCCGACGGCAAAGCCGTATTCGATACTTCCATAGGGTTCCAGGGGGTCTGGCATTTCAACGATCAGAGTTATGTAAATGTAATAGATGCTACCGCAAACAACTATCACGGAACCCCCAGGAATATAACTGCTTCAGCCGTACTCGAGGGTATTGCGGGTAATGCATGCAGATTCAACGGATCGACAAGTTATATCGTAATGCAAAATACCGCCTCAAGCCGGCTTGATTTTCCCGAAGACGGAAATTACTCCATGTCGCTTTGGGTTTATGCCGATACCATAGATACTCTATGGCATGCGATTGCAGGAAAGGGCCACGAACAATATTATATGCAATTTAAATGTTTCGGGAAAAATAGAGCTACGTGGGAATTTGTAGAGTTTCAGGAAAACAGGGGATGGGAATATTCGGAAGACTCGGTACCGCCTGCCCCCGGAGCCGGTGAATGGCTGTATCTGGTTGGAGTAAGGTCAGGAACCGATCAACGGCTCTATATAAACGGCGGAAAAGTTGTCGACGGATGTGCGCTCATGCCCGGCAATTATCCGCGCAACAGAGGAGACGATTTTCACATCGGAAGATTCGGACGTCAGGTTGCAATACCCTATTATCAGGGATGGTCCTATTTCAGGGGCAGAATCGATGAGGTACGGGTGTCGAGCATCTCTTTGACTGATGATTGGATAAAACTCAGCTATATGAACCAGAAAGAGGAGGACGCTCTGGTTTCTTTCGGACAATAGAATATACCATAAAGTAAGTTATATAAAAGGGGGATTCTATGATCATACAAAAAGTAACTTCAATATCAGCTATATTTGTTATTCTGTTCTCCGCAATAAAGGCCCAAGACAAACTTTATCCCAATGAATTTCCACTGGGAGATGTTGTTCTTCTTGAAGGCCCTTTCAAAAAAGCAATGGAACTCAACAGAAACCACTTACTTAAGTATACCGTAGACCGTTTGCTCTACTGTTACCGCAAAGAAGCAGGCCTCTCAACACTAGGAGCCTCCAATTATACGAATTGGGCCGGGCTTGACGGTCATGTAGGAGGGCATTATCTGTCTGCTCTTTCCATGCAGTACGCCGCCACAGGAGATACTGAATGTAAAAAACGGTTGGATTACATGATAGCAGAGCTGAAGAAATGTCAGGATGCAAACGGCAATGACGCGGATTTTGTCGGTTATTTATGCGGAATACCCAACGGAAAACCGATGTGGCGAAGCGTAAAAAACGGCAATCCGGGCGCAGTAAACGATTATTGGGTTCCATGGTATAACATCCATAAGACCTATGCCGGACTTAGGGATGCATGGCTTTACGGTAATATAACTGAAGCAAAAACAATGTTCCTCAAATTATGCGATTGGGGTATAAACATCTGTTCCAGACTATCCGATTCCCAGATGCAGAGCATGCTCGGCCAGGAGCACGGCGGTATCAATGAAATGTATGCGGACGCGTATCAAATAACCGGAAATCAGAAATACCTTGATTTTGCCAAGCGGTTTTCACACCGCTGGCTTCTCGACGCTATGGCTGCCGGCAGGGATAACCTTGACGGAGCGCATGCAAACACACAGGTTCCCAAAGCAATAGGATTCCAGCGCATCGGTGAACTGGGTAAAGACAACACCTATTACAATGCTGCTGAATTTTTCTGGACCACAGTTACTTCCAACAGAAGCATCGTAATAGGAGGAAACAGCGAAGATGAATTTTTTCGGGCAAAAAATCAATGGATGGAATACATCACCGACAGAAACGGCGTCGAATCGTGCAACACCCACAATATGTTGAAATTGACCGAAGGCCTTTTTCGTATGAAACCTCATGCAAAGTATGTTGATTTTTACGAACGGGCATTATTCAATCATATTTTATCGACACAAAATCCAGAACACGGCGGTTATGTCTATTTTACCCCTACACATCCGCGGCACTATCGGGTTTATTCATCACCGGACGTCTGTATGTGGTGTTGTGTGGGAACAGGGATGGAAAACCATACAAAATACGGTCAGTTCATTTATACACATACCAACGATTCCCTTTTTGTAAATCTTTTCATCGCCTCGGAGCTTAACTGGAGAGAAAAAGGAATTAAAATAAGACAAGAAACCCACTTCCCGGATGAAGAACAAACACTCTTAACTATAAACACCCCATCTCCCATCAAATTCAGACTTTTAATACGTCATCCATACTGGTCGGCTGCCGGCGAAATAAAGATTATTATCAATGCCGATACTTTAGATGTCCGTTCACAACCGACTTCTTATATAGAACTAAACCGGACATGGAACAACGGAGATATAATAAAGGTAATTTTACCGATGCATTTTACATTTGAGCAACTAAACAACGTTCCCTCATGGGTGGCTTTAAAACGAGGTCCCATAGTATTGGGAGCAAAGACAAGTACCAATGCCGCCGATATGCCTGGGCTTATTGCAAATGCCGACCGTTGGGCGCACTCTCCAGGCGGAACCCTTCTTGACCCGAACTCCGCCCCTAAACTCAATATCGACCGCGGAAACTTCGAATCAAAGTTTATTGCCGTTTCAGGGAGGCCTATGACATTTAAGGCGCCGGGCATCTTCGCCAATAAAGCCGATACCAATCTTATACTCGAACCGTTCTTCCGCATTCACAATGCGCGATATATGATGTACTGGAATGCTACAATTACCGGTACAACCGTAGTTGAAAACATTACAAAAAAGAGAATATCCCCCGAGATCCGATTATCAAAGAATGGAATTAATCTTCTATTCGACGATTTCGTCGATTCGAGAAAAATATTTATTTACAATATGTCCGGAAAAAAGATAGCCTCACTCCACGCAGAAGGCCGGAACATCAATCTGAATTATTCTGAACAGGGAAGAAAGATTACAAACGGATTGTATGTTTTCCAAATAGTCTGCAACAAAGGAGAATCGGAAAAAATATATCTATCAAAGAATATTTTGTCTTTTTGATTTCTGAAAATCATTTTCAAAAAAAACACATAAACCCATTTTATGTATCAGGATTTTTCGGTGCAGAAAATACCGTATTTGTTCAGTGATCCCATAAGGTAATAGTCATTTTCCCCTCTCCCTGTGGGAGAGGGAATTGACTATTACCTTATGGTTTTACTGAACAGATACATATTTCCGAGCCGGTATACTGAGTTGCATTACTCCTGCGTGGCAAGAAGCCGCCGTGAAGTTCCAGCAGCGATTAATCCGCGGTTTTCTTGAGGCGTATGCGCTACATATAAGCCTGCCGGCAGGATGAAGATTCCCGTCTTAAAGACGTAAGTTTGTAAAGTCTGACTGCAAATACTCCTGCCGTTGAGAGTGAACAGCCGTATTCCGGCGACGTCGGTTGACGAAAGAGTATTTCCTCTTCCGGCCCGAAACGCCGGTCGCGGCGTCGGCCGTACGGCCGGATTGGTTCCGGGTTCCCCGAAGATAAGGCCGCGGCCGGCAGTGCTCATGTAGACCCGGCCGTATACGTTGAAGTCTCCGATGACGAAATTGCCGTTGCCGGGGCCTCCGAACTGATGAGCGTCGTCGTTTATGCGCTCCCAGGTTGCTCCCTTGTCGATTGAGCGATAAATGCCCACAGGCCCGTTGTTTGCCGCGCCCCAGATGTAAAGTGCGTAGTATGTCGCTCCGTGAGCGGCTTTGCCCAGACCGACAGCCACGCATATATTCACAGCCGGGAAACGCCTGAATGAGGCGCCGCCGTCTTCGGTAAGAGCGAGACCGTTGCGGCTGTAGCCGCCCGGCTGCCACGACTGGCACTGGTCGAGCGGAATCCAGAGACTCCCCTCTCTGTCCGGTACCGTGCGGATCAGGCACGAGCTGTTTTGGTAAAGGCCGTTCTGATCGTCGTTGACCCGTCCTTTTTTTGTAAAGGTAGCGCCTCCGTCGTTGCTTACAAGCAGCCACCCCTGCTGGTCGAGCACGTAGAAAACCTTAGTGTTGACCGGATCAGGAACGATTTTTGAATAGTTGGTCTGTGCGTCCAGGCCGTTCACAGTCGTCCATGTTGAACCCCCGTCGGTTGAGCGGTATACTGTACTCGACATGTCGGGACGATGCAGAATGATCGTGCCGTCGGCATTGAGAACCGTAAGCCCCTTGCCGCCGCGGGGCGTCGGCAGTTTTGTCCATGTGCGTGCAGTATCGGTGCTGTAATAAAGCACGTCGCTTTCGGTGGCCGGCGATGTGGAGTAGTCGGTGACGTGTCCGGCGCGCACGAAGGTGTGGTTTTTCGAACCGTAGCCGAGCGACAGAGTTGAACCGATGCGCGGCTCGTGAACCGGTGCAGACCTGTATACGTCAATATATCGGGCGCCGTCGTAATCTCCTATTGCTGTTACGAGAGGCCCTCCCGGAACGCTTACCGCATCGAGCGGAACCGTTTCCTCAAGCCCACGCGACTGGAATTTCCATACCGGCGCTGCCGCGGTTATGTCGTCGGTGCGGAAAACTCCGTTGCCTGAGGTAACCCATACCTGTTTCGGATCCGACGGATCGAACTCAATGCACCCTGCCCAGTGTATTGCCGTACCGTCGATCCAGGCGTTGCCGTTCGGATCGACGTTGGCGTTGGCGCCGGTTGGTGTGACCCACTCGGGGAACAGATTCCTCCATGCGGCGCCTCCATCGGTGCTTTCGAAGATAAAATCGCCCGCATTTGTCTTTTTATTAGGCCAGCGATACTGAGCGGAATAGCAGCTTACTGTAGTAAGAACAAGATGATTCGTATCGGTCGGATCCACCGAAATACCCCCGAAGCCGGAAGAGTATCCCTGGCCGCCGGAGCCGTAATAGACCGAACCCTTTTTGGGCGTGATGTTGGTCCAAGTTCCCGAAGCGGTGGTGTATTTCCATACGGCGCCGGTGCTGACGTTGGCCGGACCAACTGAATTGGAGAAAGTGATGAGGATTGAACCCCCCGCGAGAGCCGCGCGCATAGGCATGAGGCCGCTTGGCGCTCCGGCTACAGCACTGAACGTTGCGCCGCCGTCATTGCTGACATAGAGATTTCCCGACGTTTTTGCCGCTCCGACATAGATAGTTCTTGTACCGCCCTCTGTGGTTTTGCCGCCTGAAGGATCGAAAATTACGAAGCTGATGCCGATGTCGGACGTAACCGAACTGCCCGAAAAGGCGGCTGTGTTTGGAACCGCTCGCCAGGTTTTTCCGCTGTCGCTACTTTTAAACAGCCCCTTTGTCCGGCTGCCGCAGAATATTATCGCGCTGTTCTGCGGATCAACTGCAAGTTTTTCTCCGCTCTGCCTGCCCTCCCCGTTGCCGTGCGCCTGCCAGAGCGAGGTGACATTAACGGTGTCGAAGGTAGCGCCGTAATCCGACGAACGGAGGATCATGGTTTTACCGTTGCTGAAATAGGATGTGCCGCACAATATGTACACGCGGCGCGGATTCTGGGGATCAATAGCGATCGATTCGATACCCAGAAGGCCGACATCGGTTTGAGAGACCCAGTCCAGAAGAGGAATCCACCGGCCTGCGTCCGGATCCCACCTGTAAGCGCCGCCGACGTCGGTTCGGGCATAAATTAGCCCGGGCCGGGTCTTACTAGTAATTATGCCTGTTACGAAACCACCTCCTTCGAAGCATACATTGCTCCATATGTAGGGTTCAGCGTTAACTGCGCCAAGCGCAAAAAAAAACATCAATAACGGACTCCTGATTGTAATCGACGTGTACTTCATATCTCCATTTCTTGAAAAAAAATTAATGAGTTGGACGATTTCGGGGTTTATTATGTTGTTTTCCGTACTATAAAATATACTTCATAGGCAGCAAAATTATACGGAATCGAAATATGACATGATCGATATGTAACCGTTTAGCAAAACCATCATAATTTTCCGATCTTAATTTTTGAACATGAACCCGCTTACTCCACCAACCATTTCCAGGCAGGGACGATTTTTATTGTCAACCCTTCGACAGTAATGGTTTTTTCTTCATCGGATGTTATGATATACGCCTCGTTGATCGTAAGCAGCCGCATGGTCTCGGGAATTCCGTGCAATTCGCTCAAAACGCGGTACATGGTCATCACACAGGCTATCCTGGAAACCAGCGACTGTGCAAAATGGGAAAAAGTGGCGATCTTTATTTTGTCATGTCCGTGCGCCGACAATAGAAAGCGACATTCCTTTGATGAATTTAAGAGGAATATCACGTTCAGTCAATTCAGGCAGGGAACGTTTCTGAAAATCAAGTATTATGGTTTGGAACGTTTCTATACTCAGGGGCATTTATATAAAACCTTTTCCTCAGCATTGATTTTCTTTAAGATATTTAATGTTGTATTTGACCTTTAAAAATATGCAAATTTTTTTTGCCTGCAATTAAAGCAATTTTATGCATTAGGATTTTTTGTTGCAGAAAATACCGTGTTCATTTTTCCCTCTCCCCACGGGAGAGGGGTAAGGGGTGAGGGAGGAAGACACCTTCAGGCAACCGGATC
>FWPV01008232.1_pt1 | contig 18353 bp, 17 predicted proteins | sample 2228371 | NCBI WGS metagenome assembly FWPV01 (sample SAMEA103939776, study PRJEB20133) | metagenome
CGGCTGCGAGGAAGGCCAGGTCAGACCGCTTGAGAACGTCGAGGCTTGTCTCTTCGACGGTCAGCTCTTCCTGACCATAGGGGATGCGCGTCCCCGCCGAACGAGCTGAGGCAAGGAGGCGGACGCGCCCCACGGGAAATGCGCGTTGCTGCAGGCAACGCAGGAGTTCCTGCCCCACCAGCCCGGTGGCGCCCACAACAGCGACGTTGTAGGCCTTGCTGGCGCTGGCATCTGTCAGTGACTGTGTCTCCATCCCTCTCCTGTAGGTTGTGCCGTCATGGTGTCGCCCACTGCGGTGTGTGCGACGTCATCCTGCTCACGATGCGCCGCTCCCTGCAGGCGGAAGCGGCGGCCAGATCAGAAGAGAGCCGCCTGGTCGAGCGGCCAGTAGCGTAGCCATGCGCGGCCGACAAGTTCGTCCATAGAGACCATGCCGAAGGCGCGCGAATCGTTGGAGTTGAGCCGGTTGTCGCCCAGGACAAAGAGCTTACCATCGGGGATGCGTGTTGGCGGCATGCTCTCGCGAGGAAGCTGCAGAAGATATGGCTCAACAATGGGTTGTCCGTCGATGTAGACACGTCCAGAGACGATCTCCACCGTCTCTCCAGGGACAGCGATGACCCGCTTGATGAAGTTCTCATCCTCATCGCGCGGGTACCGGAAGACAACGACGTCTCCCCGTCGCGGTCCGTGCAGCCTGTAGGAGATCTTCTCAACGAGCAAGTACTCATTTGTGTGCAGCGTCGGCTCCATGCTCTCGCCGCGCACCTTCGTGGGCTGCACGACAAACATGTTGAGCAAGACAGCGATGACAATGGCTGGAATGATGCTCTCGAGCAGCTCTCTCACGATTGATTTGACTGTCTGCATGTGACTGCGCCTGGAATACGCGTTCGATCGGCCTGGCGACCGGGACACGGCAGACTCCTGCCGCGCCCCGGCGCTCACCACAGCCAGTCGTTACCACTTCTTGCCGAAAGGATGATCGGACTCACGGGCTGCGCTGCCGCGGCCCGGCGCCGGGCGGCTGGGCCCGGATGAGCGACGATCACGCTCAAAGCGCCCGCCGCCGTCGCGCCCGCCGCTCGAGCGCGGGCCACGATCTCCGGCAGGGCGCGCCGTGGGCGGCGTCCCATCCAGAACCGCGCGTCGCGACAGGTTGATCCGGCCCTGACTGTCGACCTCGATCACCATGACCATGATCTCGTCGCCCAACTTGACGACATCTTCAACACGATTGACGCGGTATTCGGCAAGGTCGCCGATGCGCACGAGGCCTTCCTTGCCGGGCAGGATCTCAACGAAGGCGCCGAAGTCGACGATGCGCTTGACGGTGCCCAGGTAGATCTTGCCCACCTCCACATCTTCCGTCAAGCCGCGAATGATGCTCTGGGCCTTGTCCGCATCGCCGCCCTGTTCGGTCGAGATGGTGACGGTGCCGTCATCTTCGATCTCGATCTCAACCTTGCATTCGGACTGGATCTCGCGGATCTGCTTGCCGCCGGGGCCGATGACAGCGCCGATCTTCTCGGGGTTGATCTTCATGCGCACGATACGCGGTGCGAAGGGCGACAGCTCGGGCCGAGCCTTGTCGATCGCGTTGAGCATCTGGCGCAGAATGAAGAGCCCATTCGAACACATGCTCCAACTCTGCAGAAGGGGTATAAGGGATCGGAGAAATCAGCATCCTCAGGAAATTCATTACTCACTACAAAAGGATGCTCATGAATATGAACCTTGTCATCGGAGAAAACCACAAGCACCGTAGAATCGAGTTCTCCGAGTGGCATTCCGCAATTATCTCCTACTGTTATCCCCTCACCTATCTGCGTCATATGAGCATATAGTTTCCTGGACTGTTTTCTGTCCAACCTAGCGCCCTTCACAGGAAGATCATCCATATTTACACTACTCGGGCAAAGAACTCCGGTTATCTGTCTCTTCTATTCTGACCAGTTCTAAACCTTCTTCGTTATTTCCGAGTGCCACCAGGACACTCTTGTCCACCGACCTTCTACCTTCCCTTGTTGAATTACGTTGAGCCCGCTGCTCCCTCGGTCCCATTGGATGTAAAGCGACCAGCGGCGTCCTCACTTGAGAACTCCCTTCGAGTCAATAAACTCGATAAGCCTCTTTGCCTTATCTTCTACCTCCTTCTCTACCTCTTCTTTTTCTTTTTGCATTGAGAAAAGCTCATCGACCAAGGTGATGACAGTTCGTGCAGCTACGTTAATAGTCGAAGAGGCCTTCTGGCTCTTTTCGACTGTCTCAACCTTTTCATTGATAAACTCTTGGATTCTCTGGACATACTGCTCGTCTTCGTGCTTAATACGAATAACCTGACCGAAAACCACTAAATCAACTACTTTTTTCGGTGTCAGCACCATATCCCTGGTACATTCATTCGGCCGAGCAATCACTTTGGATTACGGCCATACACACTGTTCGCCGCGCTACTGCGTCTCTTCTCCGCTGGATAGTTTTTCTAGTTTTTTCAGAAGCGACTCAATCCTATTATTGATCTTATGCTTGGTAGCGTCAAACTCCTTGATCTTCTTATGTAATTCAACAAGCTCTTTTTCCTTTTCTTCTAGCAAGGCGGTAAGCCGTTGCTGATTTGCCTGCAAAGATAGTATCTTTTCAGCCAGAAGTGTGATTCTATTTTCGAGCTTGTCAAGATTTGCAAAATCCATAAGTCAACAACCCGGTGTCAATTCAGGAAGTATCTTAAAATACTAGCCCTTAGTATGCGGATTGTCAACACTCTTTTATCTCTCCTCCTCGACTGTATTTAGCAGTTTCATTATCCTGAGATGATGATCGTGCACTACTATTTTATTATTCCGGAAACCTTTTCTCGAGCTGGCTATATTACTCGCATGAGAGCATCCAATATGCCCAAAGGGATATGTCGCCACCTGAGATTCTGGCCCAACCACCCTGAAACGTCAAAGAAAATCGTCTCGCTACTACCCGTGATGCAACACATGAAGCGGTGTACTCGTTCGTTGGTTCCCCCGCAGTTGTCTCACGTGAGAACCTAGCACGCAAACGCGCCACGATTGAAATAAGGTGCCGAAGAACAAAAGAAAAACGTGTACGCCACTCGGATGCGGACCTCGCTGGTGAACTGCATGGACACTTGATGGGTGGCCACACTATCGCACTACCAGGTAAGCACTTTCTTCTTTAGTCGTAAGTGGATTGCTCTTTTTCGCGTATACACCTCACACTGCATCTTAAGCGAAAAAAAAATGCTCCTTGCCGCTCATTTCTCGGGCACGTTGGATCTGGATCCAATGACAGATGGCACAGTGGACACGGCTATCTCTGGCTGGCCACAGCGTGAAGACACATTCCTCCTGATCCGGACACTTCCATCTAAAATGACGATTACCACACAGAGCATCATAATGGCAGTAAAACTAGCATTGATGTAGCCATTGAAATCGCCGGCTGCAGCCTTGGGCAGGAAGTTTTTGAAGATATTGTAGTAACCTGCTACGAGCGTGGTCGCTGCCATGAACGCGGCTGGTAGCGCCGTTATTAGGCCATATATTGGCCTAGAGGATCGCCTCACAAGGTACCCTGTACCAACCACCAGTGCAAGGGTAGCGAGAAGTTGATTTGCAACGCCAAACATCGGCCAAATACTTGTAATATCATTCGCATACAAGAGATATCCCCATGCGAGCGAAATCATACCACCTGTAAGGATAGCTGCTGGCCAATAGTTGACATCTCCGAGTCGTCGGTGAAATTTCCCACCAACCTCTTGCATTATATACCGTCCTACCCGGGTACCAGCATCAACAGTCGTCAGTATGAACAGTGCTTCGAACATAATCGCATAATGGTACCAATAAGCAATTAGGTGGTTCATGCCCGGCAGCCTTCCAAAGATATGGGCCATACCGATCGCTAGGGTCACTGCACCTCCTGTACGACCTGCGAGATCTTCGTTGACCATTCTTGAGAATTCCTGCAATTCGACAGGCACGATCCCTAACCGCTCCCACTTTGATGGATCCACATTGATTGCAAGATAGTCGCCCGGCAGAAGCACTGTGGCTGCAACGAGGGCCATAACACCCACAAATGTCTCCATCAGCATGGCGCCATAGCCTACGAACAAGGCCTCAGGCTCTTTTGCCAGCATCTTCGGCGTCGTTCCTGAGGCGACTAACGAGTGCCACCCAGAGATCGCCCCACAAGCAATTGTGATGCACACAAACGGCCACACTCTGCCTGGAATGATCGGCCCGCCACCACGTATAAATTCTGTAACGGCCGGCACTCGAATCTCTGGACGCACCAGCAAAATGCCTAGCGCCAGCAACAGAATAGTTCCTATCTTCATGTATGAGGAAAGATAATCCCGAGGGGCGAGCAACAACCACACTGGCAACACAGATGCTAGAAATCCATAGATAGCAATCGCGATGGATAATTGGCTTTTGCTATACGTAAATACGTGAGCAACTCCTGAGTGATGTACCACCCCGCCAACTAAGACTGCGACCAAGACCAATACCACACCTACCGCTGATGCCTCAGCGACCTTCCCTTTGCGCCACACCTCCATGTGGATCCCGACCAGCATGGCAATCGGGATCGTAAGCAAAATCGTAAAAGTACCCCACGCACTTTCTGCCAGGGCATTAACCACCACCATGGCCAGGCCTGCTAACGCAGTGGTAACAATAAAAAGGATCGCCACCATGGTCACTGCACCAGATAGGGGCGAAAGGCACTCCTTAGCGATCTCTGCCAGCGATCGACCGTTCGAGCGAATCGAAGCGACGAGAATTACAAAGTCATGTACACCCCCTGCCAACACCCCTCCGATCAGGAGCCACAAGAGGCCCGGCAGATAACCGAATTGAGCTGCCAAGACCGGTCCAACCAGTGGTCCAGCACCAGCAATTGCAGCAAAATGATGGCCAAACGTTACATACTTATTGGTAACGTGAAAATTCTTGCCATCTTCGAGGCGCTGCGCCGGCGTCTCTGCATCTGGGCGGAGTGCGAGAACTCTGCTGGCTAGAAACACACCGTAAAATCTATAGGCGAGCGCAAGCACGAGCGCTGCAACCACGACAAGGCCGAGACCGTTCATACTTCATGATCACTCACAATGTATCTACTCATGGATCGCGTGCCGGGGATAACAAGATTTACTATAGGCACGCCGGATAAGCCCTGTCAAACACCACCGCTGCGGCCATCGGGTTAGAGGCGAAGAGCAAAAGTTGACTTTCTTCTTTGGACACGGGGCTACACAGAGTCCATGCCGTTGAGATGCCATCCACTAGGCAATGTTGCGCAGGATCGAGGACTCTGTGTGTACTCCTTTTTCTGTAGTGTGTGCCAATTAAAGGCAAGGGAACGCCGGCTGCTGTACAAGAGCGATCAAAGACCGATACAACAACGAGAGTCGGTCACGGTCTTATAGACCTTGCTGTAAGAGATAGTCGATTTTTCCATAGCGGGAACTGCGTAGGTTGGTCTCCAGCAGCTTTAGCTTCCTCCTCTTTCAGTCCACCTGTCGCTGCAGTAACGTGCAGGACTACTGAACGGGATACACCCAATTGAAGAGAGGATCTGTCTTGAGCACCTCAGCCCAATCGACTGAAAGTGTTTTCATCCAATGAATGTGACGCTGGAGTCCTTCGTGCAACCTGGTACTCGGTTCGAAGTGAAACGTGGCAGCAGCAAGCGATACATCGGCCCGCTGGCGACGAATGTCTCCTGGCCGCTCGGGGTAGTGCACGAAGCCAGGTGACTTCACACCCAGCAAGTAGATAATCATTTGTCCTACCTCTAGTATGGTTCTTTCTTCGTCACTGGCGATATTAACAGGCCTGCCCACAAGTTCGTCACACATGGAAGCCTCAATGATACCCCGTGCGATATCCTCTATATACGAGAAACATCTCGTCTGAAGCCCGTCACCGAACACAGGCAGGGGCACACTGCTCATTGCCCGGACAATGAACCTTGGAATTACCTCCCCTGAGGTACCCCGGTAATGGCCTCGCGGCCCATAGCAATTGAACGGCCGGATCACGAAGATAGGGATGCTATAGGTGTGAAAAAACGACAGTGCGAATACCTCGCCCGCAAGTTTACTCGCCCCATAAGGAGTACGAGGCATGGTTGGATGTGTTTCCGAGATGGGAACTGAATCAGCACTTCCATAGACTTCGGAGGATGAAACATACACGAATCGCTCTACCCTGTTAGCCACCGCAGCCTGACATACCTGAATAGTGCCTGTAACGTTCACATCGTTTACGCCTTGAGGATCGCTGAGGGATTCCCGAAGGTTCTTTGCAGCAAGATGATAGACAATGTCCGCTCCTTTAATAATCGTTCTCATGCGTTCGCCACATCTGACATCGGCGCGCACAATACGGACATGTGGGTCGTCTCTGAAAGATTCGAGGTTCTCTTCCTTGCCGGTCGAAAAGTCGTCGACGATGATGATCTCGTTATCCGGCGCGAGGAAATCGACGAGGTGGCTGCCCACAAATCCTGCACCACCAGTTATCACGATCTTCTTTCCTCGCCATACCATTGTTCACCTGTTTTGTTGAATATGCTCTCGACGCACCACCAACCTCATCCCCCTCTTACAATGTGCCTCAGCCGCTCGACCACCTCATCCTGCATTTCAGACGTCATCGATGGGAACAAAGGCAGGAGTATCGTCGAGTCAGCGGCCTTCTCAGTCAAGGGGAGATGAATCCTGCCTGCCAGACGCCGGTAGAAGGGCTCTTGATGAATCGCCATACACCCTGGTCGGGTTGCAATGCCAAATTCGAGCATCTTTTCCATAACAGTAGTTCTCGAAACAGGGCAGTCCTCGGAAAGACGCTCGCAATAGGACTGGTAGTTATGGGTCGCATACGTGGGCTCATAGGGGGGCGTGATGCCAGGAATATCTCGTAATAGTTCGTTATACCTTCTGGCAAGTGTTCGTCGTTTACAAAGGATATCGTCTATTTTTCTCAATTGCATCAAGCCCATAGCTGCCTGCACATCCGTCAGCCGATAATTGTATCCTAGCTCCTCGTATTTCTCAAACAGCACACACCCAGCTGTGTGCCGTTCCAGGTCTGAGATGGAAGCTCCATGTGACCGAAGCACTCTCGCCTTATCGGCTAGAACAGGATTGTTCGTTAGTATCATGCCACCCTCACCAGTAGTGATGATCTTCCTTGGATGGAAACTCAGACAAACAAGATCTCCCATACTTCCTATCTTCCGTCCCTTGTATTCTGCCCCGAGGGCACAGGCACCATCTTGAATCACTACTAGGTGGTACTGATCAGCGAGAGCAAACAGCGCATCAAGGTCTGCTGACAGACCGAACTGATGAACAACTATGATAGCCTTGGTTCTTGTTGTGATCTTTTCTTCGACTTTGACTGCATCAAGGTTATAGGTCAGAAGGTCGATATCGGCAAAAACCGGAACCGCCTTCTGGTACACAATAGGATTTGCAGTTGCAATATAAGTAAGAGATGGAACGATCACCTCATCTCCTTCTCCGATTCCTGACAGCACCAGTGCAAGGTGAATGGCGGTGGTACAGGATGAGGTGGCAACTGCTGAGGCGGCTCCCACATACGAGGCAACGCCTCCTTCGAAGTCAGCGACAACCCGACCTTGTGTCACCCATCCTGACGTGATAACGCCAGCAATAGCCTCCTGTTCAGATGCATCAAAATAGGGCAGTGCAAGAGGAATTCTCACAGTCACCTCATTTCTCCAATCCAGATGATCACTACACACATCAGAATACGTGCGAAATTGCAATCAGTATACGGTCTCTGTATCGTATTATTAACCACTTGCACAACAAATTACACAAGATTTTTATCTCGTTTCTTGACGCACGTGCAGCACCCACGAATCAGATCAAGGCTTCTTTTGATTCTCTTGGCTACGAGCCTTGTAGGTTTGCTCTACTGTCTCAATTTTTCACTTGCTCCTCCGATCGAGGGAGATGCGTATGAATTTGCAGAGATTGCCCAAAACGTACTAGAGGACCACGCATGGAGAGAAGACCATGTGCGAGGTGTCGGGGTTCTGCCACATCCACTTCCCTTACCTCATCCCCCTGGTCGCCGTGGAACATTATATGTGCTGTTCTTGCTCCCGTTTTATGCAATCTTCCGAGAACGCTATTTGACCGTGGTAGTACCATACCTCTGCTGTCACTTCGTACTACCAGCAGTGACCTACTTAATAGGACGAAGGTATTCTACAGAGAGAGCGGCTTTCAGTGCCGCCATTGCCATAGCCATTCAGCCGATGTTGTTCTCTTTTGGCCTCTTTGATCCAACGGAGTTTCTTTTTTTTACCATACTCATACTACTGGCCACAGACCAGTTCCTGCGCCAGCACTACGTTCGAGCAGGCATACTCGTGGGCCTTTCGATCGCAACAAAGGAGCACGCCCTTGTCTTTCTTCCTGCACTACTCGTGTGGTCTATCTTCTTCAGGAGATCTCTCTTGTGTTCGCGTAGGATCGTCTGGATGTTTCTGCTCCCCCTTCTTATCGTTACACCCATATTCTTGAAGAGGGTACAGTTCTATCCAAACCCTCTCACGTGCGAAGATGGCGCTTTCATGGCAGGCGAAAGCTACAGCATGGACCCACGAACTGCCACAAAGTTTAAACAAAGCCTCTCACCAGTTGTCGGGACAACGCAGGGTCCGAGGTCATGGCGTTTGCTCGTTCAAAAGCGCTGTCGGATAATCTGGCAAAATACAAGAACCTTTTTCACGGGTACCGCATATGAATACGACGTATTCCCTGGAATCCCCGAGACCTTTTCCCTGTGGCTTTCACCTCTTCTTCTCATTGGTTGTCTCATATACCGAAAAAACCATTGGGCCAGTTTCATCATTATAATGGCCCTATTCTTTATCCTGCTGCAAATTGTTGCAGTCGACTTTTATGAAAATCGCTACTATTTTCCATTGCTCCCCTTCGCGTATTTGTTCGCATTCAAGGCCTTTTATTCCCTCCAGCTTTTCAAGAGAAAAACAGTGTCGCTCTTCTTCATCGCTCTAATCTTGACCACTGAGGTCATACCACCCATCCTGTCGCGGACCTTGGATGCAGTGATACGCTCTGCTGTTGGCGAGAGCCCGTATCGGGAACTCGTAAGCATTGGACAATGGATCCAGCGCACCACAAGCAATGAGGCAACATTTATGACACTACCACTCTTCTCCCCTAGCTTCTACTTCAAGAGAAATACCACATTCCTGCCGAATGCAGATTACCTTGGCCTCAGCACATATCAGCGAGTGTACAACCATGAGTACGTTTTCGCCATGAATCACGTTGCCATGGGTTCACGGGATCTTTTCGTCCCAATTCTCAGAGGCAGACATTTTACTCTGTACAGCATCAATAAAAACCAACTCTCAGACTTAAGAGCGCTTTACCCGGAATTCCAGGAAATAAATCCTCTCGGAAGAGTTCTCCACATACCCAATGACAACAATCGATTTTTACAGCTTCACAGAGTGCTCCTGTTCCGTTTCTCTCAAACCCATAAGGCCATTGCTGCATATATCGTTATAGTGCTGATAGGCGTCCTGCTGTTCTGTAGTTCTCAGAGAGGGCCCCTTTGGGGTAGTATCTGGCTATTGGCTGCCTCTGGCATTTTCACCTCTACCACTCTTTTTGTACGCCCTGCATCTTTCCTGCCAGAATCTATTGATGAGCTAATGATCAAGCACCTCAAGCTTTCGGATAGACATCGTGTAACGCTTACGACCGATATGTTCAATCAGCGAGCACAACCCTCGACGTGTGATTGTGAAAAAATAAGGCAGGAAATCCACGCTATCCCCAACACACGACCCGATACGCTTCTTATAATCCCCTTCCCATCAAAGACCCGTGAAATAAGAACTAGGGACGAGGCAGTGCAAGCCGCTTTAGAAGCTGAACACATAGAAGCAAGAAGAGTAGTCATAGAAAAATGCCTTAGAAATCTTGGCTATCATGTCTGGGCCCTCGATTCTCTTATGGCAGTAACAGCACACCCGGAATCGACGAGTGATTGAAGATAAGAGCGGCGTACGAAGTCAGCAAGCCTTGGCTAGCTCCCGCGGAGCACTGACGAAAACAAACCAAACAGAGAGCTTGTACAGTAACCGAAAAAGGCGCGTTGCAAAGGAGCTTACTAGTGATCTCCTGATCCGCAGAAAGCCTCATCCCAGAGGCAACTGGCCTGACCCAAAGGTAAACGAATCTGCCATTCGTTCATCAACTTCTCCCTACCCCCTCACGTTCTGTCCCCTTCTGCCAAGAAGAACTTCCTGACCGCTTGAAAAAGGAGCGTGCCTATTATCTCATGACCCAGCTCGTTCGGATGTATAGGATCGTCGTGAGGGTCCAAGAACAGGTACTGATCAGTGGTAGCTCGAAACATGTGGGCGACATCGATGAGCTCGACACCATGTTGTCTGGCGACTTCTTCCATAATCTCATTGTAGACGAGTCCGTCGCGACCGCACCGATAGGCCTCGCTTTTCATCGCATTGTCAAATGCCTGCCGAGCGATGGCCATGCGACCCCTCTTCCGCTCGCAGACTCCTATGAAATAATAAGCCTCGCTCAAATGGCTATTGAGCTCCACAGCTGCATTCAGGAGTGGCATGGCTGCTTCGCATTCACCACGCTCTGCCAAGGAAACGCCCTGCTCCCTCAGACGCTCGGCTTCCTCTGCAATGTGTGAAGGAGGATCAGTACCAGTAGGAAGATTGACAGGCATCTTGATAAACACCGGAGTAATACCTCTCCTTTTGGCGAGGTCAACAATCTCCTGCAAATTTGTTCGGTAATCATCAGGCGGGACTCTCACACTACGCGGACGGTACAGCTCCAGAGGTCTGCCTTCCATTGCACCGCGGCCTGGAACAAGCCGACCTATTATCTTTCCATACAGTTTTATGAAAGCACTTCGATCGGTCAGGTTCAGAAGACGTGTAACGACGACACTCTCGGGACCAAGGGTACGGTCCGGGTCACCATTGCTACGAAAAAATCTGTACTTATCAATATCGTTAATGACGTATGCCACTGTAATCAAGTGTGGCTTCAAGTCGAGCACCTCGCGGGCTAACAGTAGTTTACCTTGATGCGAGGAATATCCAATCATACCAGCATTGATCACTTCTGCAGCTATACCAGCCGGACGCAAAAGATCTTCGAGGCGACGTGCATATGCCTTATGGTATTGCACACCCCATCCAAACGTAGGAGAGGCTCCCATACACACGATCCGGCGACATCCTAGCTGAGGCTCCTGGCTTATCTGGGCACCCTTTGCTTCCACGCGAAAACCTCTGCTATTTGTATACACCGGCATGCCCGCAAAGGTGGTGCATAGATTTGCTCTGTTTCGCCACAACAAGACAGAGTCACGTTGCAGCACTGATAAAATGGTATCCAGGTGGGTTTCTTTGACTACAAGACGTGAGATCAGTTCAATTCCTACCAGTAGAAGAGCGGCAAGCAGTAAACCCAAACATTTGCCGAGCAGGTTTACCTTGGGCTGCCATATAATGTTATGCGATCTCATACGGTTTTTGAACGAGTGCCTTTGCAAACCGGCTTTGGCGATCTCCCTGAAGATACCGCTCGATCTGCTCGGTAAAGTAGTCTATCTTCGCTCTGTAAAATCGTAGCGTCTTCTCCTCATACCGCGCTGGACCGTATCTCGGAATGAACCAACCAAGGGCAAATGCATTGAGCAAGGTAAGCTGGAAACATCGTGCTTGCATCTTTCGATCAAAGGGAGTCCCTTTGACATTTTCTGCTGGGAGCACTCCCTTTTCGTATGCCAGTCGACCAGTGGTCATGACCTTCTTGTTGCCAGTAGCAGGCGTGCCTTCGCTGGCAAGTCCTCTCACACCAAGTTTGGTGAGCCAGTCAAGCCCATCTGGAAACTCATAGTCAAATACCGGCGTCGAAAAGGTGATCCCGAACCGCTTATACATCGCTCTCAATTCCTCCAGCACAACCCTCATCTGAGCAGGGAAATGTGTCATGTTCTTATTTGATCCGTCAATAGCCTCCGATATGCGGTGTTCCACACAGTACAACAACGTCCGCATGTGCATTGCCAGCTTACAAAGTCCACAGGAGCCAAGGTTGAAAAACCCATACTGTCTGATATTGCGAATATAGTTCGAGTAGGTGGTCAACCTGAACAACGCATCGATGTCAATGATGCGGTGAAGAAATACTGTCTGCGGAAACACTTCCCTTAACCTTCGAATGTTGGTGCCACTGTTCTCCACGTGGGAAAGACCAGAATGCTTGTAGGTAAGGAGGTGCATACGTTCGAAGCTTTCGGCAGTAAGAATCACTGCTGCAGTGGAATCAGTACCACCAGAATACATTACCACGCCTTCCCTCATGACCCGCCAACCTCCTTTTTCAGACTCTGGATGATGATCTTAAGAAGAAATTGGTATGTCCAGTACACTGCTTGCGTTACCCATCCCAGCATATTCGCGTACAAGACACGGAGCCGCCACGGCAGCAGGAGGCCAATGAGGCAGATAACAAACGCCAACCACGTTCTCATGTTACCTCCTTGCCTGCTGGCTGAAAGTGCTTCAAAAGGTAAGATTGTAGAAGTAGCGAAAGCACTGCAATGAATCTACGTATGAATTCTGTCTTTCTGGTGGACTTGCGGAAGATACGCCATAGTCTGCTAGGACGGAGGTAAAATTTTCTCTGAGCAAGCAGTAATAGTCGGTTCAATTCGGCAGGGTGGATCTCGCTGTGGGATCGTTCGATCGAATAGAAATGATAGTCCGCGTACCTCAACGCTTCTGGGGCAGGTTCCCTTGCGTGCACAACATCATAGAAGCGACTCCCTGGATATGCAGTGGCCTTGAAGAAATACGCAGCATCGAGTTTCGATCTGGTGGCAAAGTCGATATCGGCCAGTATCTCATCCCTGGTTTGCGAAGGGAACCCAAACATAAAATATGCACCTGTGAAGATTCCCGCAGCAGCGGTTTTCCGTACGGTCTCAACGGCCTTTGGTATGTCAAGGTGCTTGCCTATCATTTTTTGAAGACGTTCAGAGGAAGTTTCAAATCCATAATTGATGCGGTACGTTCCGGCTCGACGCAGAAGCTTGATCAACTCTTCGGTCATGATGTCGGCTCTCAGGCCGTTGGGAAAGGAAAGCCAGATGCCCAGCTTCGAGTTAATGATAAGTTCACATATCTGTCGTACTCGCTCGACGTCGATGTTGAAGACATCGTCCACCACATGGATTTCCTTGATCCCGAATCTATTTTTCAGCAGGAGCATTTCCTCCAGCACATGTTCAGGTGAACGCATCCGCACTTTCTTTCCGAACACATTGTGACAAAAATAACATCCAAAAGGACATCCCCGAGAGGTGAGGAGTGGAGCATGACATTGTTCCTTCTGCTCGCCACTCCAATTTCGAAACCTTGCATAGCCCCTAAAATCCACAAGGTCCCAGGCAGGCAGAGGAAGTGCATCGAGATTTTCGATGTACGGAACTGGTCCAGTGGAACGTGCAACACCACTTTGTCGAAATACAACGCCTTTGACTTCCGCTAAGTCACCATCTTCTTCCAATCGCTCGAGCAGCCCGATGAGGGATTGTTCACCTTCGCCTATTACAACGCAGGCTATGGCGAAGTCTTCTAAAAGGCTCTCACTGGCTACCAGCGAATGTGGACCTCCTGCTACGACACAGACGTTTGGATCGATAGTCTTGGCAAGACGTGCATAGCTATGGAGTAGGTCGTCTTCACAGCTCAAGCTACTCAAACCTACATAATGGGGTTTGAAGGTGCGGAGTATATCTGCAATACGATCGAAAGGGAGGAGCCCGGAATCGACAGCGGCCACTGTGAACCTATTGCCGAACCTCTCCCTCAATGACGAAGCAAGATAAAGTATTCCAAGGGGAGGAATTGGCCCGCCAGCAGACAGCATCTTGAACGTGCGAATAAATAGAAAGCGGCGATCCGCATTGAAAGTGGATAAAGACAATGCCGTGCGACTCACTAAAATAGTGCGTAAATGGCTGGTAACAGCGATGTATTCCCTGTCAAACTCACAAAAATACCTAATATGGCTAATACAAACAGCACAGGAAGCAGCCACCACTTGCGGTTCTCACGAATTAAGACAAACAAGAAGAGGAGTAGTTCGCGATTACTCTTGAATTCCGGAAGCTCCGGCGGATTCCTGGATATATCTTCTGTCGGCAATGATTTTTTTTCTTCGTCTGTCATTGATGAAGCAAACCCTTATCCAGCAGTACGCGATACACATTCTGTGCTATGATCTTATGACCTTCTGCAGTACAATGCTCATCGTCGAGTACATATGTTTCTATGGGTGCAAGTCGGCTGAATACTGCAAGATTATCCACAAACGGAAGCGAGTACGCCTCAGCAAGGCTCCGAAGCACCTTATTTATCATGGGATACGAAACTGGATAATTAAGCAGTACCAACCTCACGTTATAGCGGCGGCACAGTTCGACTACGCGCTCCAAGTCCGCATACGTATGTCTCTCCAGGTCGACTTGATCGCGTTCCCGCCGCATAAACGCCTCTTCGCACATTCTGAAGGACGATGTTACTGTAACCTTCGGGTCTCTTTCCCTGATGCGAGAGAGCCCCTCGAGGATGTCCACTGCGGAGTATCGACTTTGCACGAGGTGCATGACCGAAAGCCATGAATAATTATAAGGGTCGTAAGGATCAGCCTCAATAGCCTTGAGGTACCATGCAGTCGCTTCCACGTTGCGACGGTTGCGTCTGTAGGCATCCGCAATCTCCCTCCTATAATATGCGACGGCCTGTGCCACTCGCTCCGAGGGACCATACGTCCTCTCAACAGCCATGAGCTCGTCATGTAACGCTTCCAGGCTTCCCGATTGGAATAACCCGTGCACGTTCAGTAATGCTGCATCGACCTCTGAGGTAGAGCGCCCAGACTCTAAGACGGGGGCGGTAACCGCTTGTCCTCTTGCTCCTTCTTCGATTCGCCCAGAAGAATCACCAACTGCATGCTGCCCTGTGGGCGGCTCCCTCATCATGGACTGAGAGTCAAGGCTCCGTCCATAAAGCTCCCACAACGAAGGCTGGAGCTGGGTTTCATCATCAATCTTCAGGCGGAGTCTTTTAGGTGGATCTCTATCCGTTGCCAAGTCCGCGCCCATAAGTTGCAAATATATGAAACGGATTGCTCTAAACACCCTCAGAGCGAAGAAATGTCGTTTCAATTGAGACTGCCAGTCATCACGTCTATAAAGATCGTAATCGAGGAAACTAAACCAATTCGCAGAGCCGATAAGGAGGACAAGGGCAACGGGTCTAAAGGTCTCAACCCAGCGCGGGAGATATTCCCACATTTCTCTTGTGTTCATTGCGCACACACCTGCATTGATAACCCTATATCTCGGCCATGTCTGCGCAATCGGATTGTGGCCGGGAGGACTGTCGTTGATCATCTGTTCCAAATAGTAGGGGTAGGTTTCATTGCGGGCCGTCATCCCACCGTGAGTAAATGAGTCGCCTACACAGAGGATCTTGGGCTCGGGAACCATATTTTCCTTTCGAAAGATCTTTTCCGAACGGTTTATCTCTGGTCCTACTTGTCGTAACGCAAGCTCCAAAAGGCAAAATGAAAGGAGCAAACTTGTACCAGCGATTAGCAGTTTGATCTTGAAAGGGGTTCTTTTTCGGAAATATCGCACACGATTCATTGAAACCTAATTCTGCATCAATAAACATTATTATTAATTACTTTCTCATACGATTTCCGCGATTGTCAAACCTTTGGGTGCGCGTGGGCCGCGGGCGACGCGCCGTGTGTTCGGCACATCACCTTGTCTTACGCGAAGGGTTAGGCTATCGTTTTCTTTAGGTTTCCTTATGAGAGAACTCGAGCAAGGTAAGAACCGCGATCTGGCCCCAGAAAAGGAAAACACCTTCGTATGAAGAAGACATCTTGGAGCGGTGATCTCCGGCTGTCGGCACAGGAGAACACATGCACAAAGTGATTCTTGGGATAGACGTAAACGACTACAATACGTCAGCCGCCCTTTTGATCGACGGCACGATCGTTGCGGCGGCGCAAGAAGAGCGGTTCAACCGAGAAAAACTTACACGTCGGTTCCCGATTCATGCGATCGATTTCTGCCTCAGTCAGCAAGGAATCGAACTCAAAGATCTCGACGCCATTGCAGTCTCTGTCAATCCTGCTATTTATCTCGAATGCCTGAATCCTGCCCAATCAGAGCGTGCCCGGTACAGGGGTGAGATTCTCTATGGCGTGCCGAATTATATTTTGGGGAGACAACCACATATCAACGCATTGGCAACCCACCTACGCATAGAAGTAGAAAACCTCAATGACATCAAGATTCACTACGTAACCCACCACGACGCGCATGCAGGCATCGCATATTTTGCTTCCCCATTTCCTGAAGCAGCCATCTTATCGGTAGACGGCTTCGGAGAAAAGGAGACAGCAGTTTATTTCAAGGCGAGCAGCAACAAGATAACCAGGATCAAAAACGTGGAGTTTCCTCAGAGCATCGGACTCTTCTATGCTGCTATAACCGAGTACTTAGGATTCAAACCATTCGATGAAGAATGGAAGATCATGGGTGCTAGTGCCTACGGAGATCCCTCTCGCTATTCGAACGTGTTTCAGGAGTTGCTGAGGTTCACGTCAGACGGAGCTTTTGAGGTACGTCTTCCCTATTTCAACTACTATCAGTTCCATCGGCCAGGTCTGTTCCACAACCGACTTGTTGCACGTCTGGGACCGGCCTACGATCGCACACAGAGTCCTGACCAGCGGTTCTTCGACATCGCCGCTGCCGCGCAAAAGCGGGTAGAAGAGGTCGTCCTCGACATGCTCTGCTATCTGGCTACTCAGGTGCACACAGAGAATCTTTGTCTCTCTGGAGGTGTAGCACTCAACTGCGTGCTCAATGGCAAGATCCACATGCATACACCGTTCAAACGTGTCTTTGTTCCTCCCATGCCTGATGACAGCGGCACGAGCTTGGGTGCAGCGTTGTGGACCTACCATTGCATCTATGGCGGTCAACGGTCGTACGTAATGGACCACAACTATCTTGGCCCATCATATACCACTGCATCGATCGAAAGAATGCTCGTCACGAGCAAGATCCGCTATCGCGGGCTTGCTGATCCTGAAAAAACGGCGGCTCAGTTAATCGCCCAGGGCAACGTGATCGGATGGTTTCAAGGTGGCATGGAGTTCGGGGATCGGGCCCTGGGAAATCGCAGCATTTTGGCCGACCCACGGGATCCAACCGTCAAGGACCGAATAAATGAGCAGATAAAATTCAGAGAATCGTTTAGACCCTTTGCCCCCTCGGTTCTCCATGAGTATGTAGGAAGCTATTTTGACAACCCTGTTCCATCGCCTTTTATGGATAAGACCCTCATCGTACAAAAGGAAAAACGGGCCTTGATTCCAGCGGTTACCCATGTCGACGGTACCGCTCGACTCCAGACAGTAACTCGTTCGCAGAATATGCGCTTCTATAATCTTATCGAGGAGTTCCGGCGTTTGACCGGCATACCCATGGTTCTGAATACAAGCTTCAACGTCAAGGGCGAACCGATCGTATGTAGCCCTCAAGATGCTATTCGCACGTTCTATACCTGTGGGCTCGACGCCTTGATTATGGACCGATTTCTCATAGAGAAGTAGACGTATGTCCCCAGACAGCGATTGTCCGAATCACTACGAAAGCATTACAGTAGCAATCCCCACATGCAACGAGGAGGGAACCCTTGAGGCGGTAGTCAACGAATGCATAACCTTTTTTCGGGGTATGCCGGGAATTGACCATGAGGTGCTCATCATCGATGACGGCAGTTCGGATCGCAGCCTGGAGATTGCCAAGAGACTCGCTGAAACGCATCCTACCGTTCGGTTTTACAGGCATCCCACCACCAGAGGCTTTAGTGCAGCACAAAGGTCAGCGTATGAGCATGCCTCAAAGGAGTGGATATTTATTCTCCCTGCAGACGGTCAAATACGTGTGGAAGAACTATCCAAATTTATGCCGCTGTGCAAGGACGCAGATCTTATCCTCGGCAGACGTAGCATACGCTTGGAACCGTTCTCCAAAGTGGTGCTATCCAGGATGTATTACTGGCTTGTTGGCATCCTCTTTGGTATCAGCTATTCGGATTATGGCGCATGCTGGATAGTGAGAAGGCGGCTTTGCTAGGTGCTACGTCTTGCGTCAGATAGTCCCGTC
>FWPV01008233.1_pt1 | contig 18350 bp, 16 predicted proteins | sample 2228371 | NCBI WGS metagenome assembly FWPV01 (sample SAMEA103939776, study PRJEB20133) | metagenome
ATAATATATAACTTATGTTATTATATATTTCTAAACTTGTCAAGGGGTTTTTATCACAAAAGTAGCCTGATTTTGTATGATGTAAAAGAAACAGAGTAGTAAGCCTGCAGTCGAATGACTAATACGGTTAAAATAAGACTACTCATAACGCATTATCTCTCTTGGAGGCTGCCTTGAAAACTCACCTTGCCGATACCGTATTGAGTCTGAAACAGCGTCAGGTTATCCTTCCGGCGGCATATCCGATTGGTTTAGAGATGGACAAAGCCATATCTGAATTTGCCACCGATACCGATGCACAGCTTCAAGTGCTGCTTAATGTCCATGAAAGTTTTGGGGGAACTTTCTTATTGCCGGTGTGGGACCGGATGATCGAAGCGGAGGCGTTCGGTACGCCGCTTCAAGTGGATGCAAAACTGCCGATCGGCGCGGCGGGTACAATGGTGGCTTCATTGCGGGATGTTGAGGCACTGATTATTCCCCGGCCGGGTCATAAACGCACCACCGTAACGCTGGCGGTGGTGCGTTTATTGAAGGAGCGTCTGCCGGAACCCAAACCGTTTGTTTTAGGAATTATGAACGGCCCGCTGACAGTTGCCAGACAATTGATCGGTGAAGAGCACTGGGATGAAATCCTCAATCAGCAGCCAGAGGTTTTGGATGCGCTGCTGGATAAAATCATGCGTTTTTTGCCGGATTATGCCCATGCGTTTCATTTCAATGACGCAGATGGAGTAGTGCTGAGCGAGCCTCTGGAAGAAAGCCTGACCGCTGAACAACGCGAACGGTTTTCCTTACGGCATGTGCAACGCCTCATCCAACAGGTACAAAACCCCCGTTTTGGGTTTATTCTGCATAATCCGCTGGCGGATGAGGCCCAACTGGCTCAATTGCAAATGAGCGGCGCGGCCGCTTACTGGTTGGGCAGCCGCGTCAATCTGGCTAAGGCTGCCAGGCAAGTTGGGGAAGATGGGCTTGTGATTGGCAATCTGCCGGTGGATTTGCTGACCGGCGGCTCAAGCGAGGAGGTTTTCCGAGCAGCGCAGGATTTACTTATCGCCATGCGTGATTGCCCCAATTTTATCCTTGCCCCAGAAGATGACTTGCCGCCGCACACACCGCTGGCAAACCTGCAAGCGTTGATGGAAGCGCTCAATCAATTCAATTCTGCGGCTTAACCCCCGGATTGCCGGTACTTTTGTTCCACAATACCGCCGCTTGCCCCACGGGCAGTGGTGTGTTGTTTGAATTCTTGCTGACTGATTTCCTCGACTTGCGGTGTGAAAACAGGCAGAATCAACAACTGCCCAATGGCATCACCGGCTTCAAAGACCAGTGGTTGATCGGTTGGATTGGCAACTTTGACAAGAATTTCTCCCTGATAGCCGGCGTCCACCACTCCGGCCCCTAAGAGGTGATTGCTGCGGCCTTTGGGTTTCAGCAGGCCGACAAAACCCGGCAATATCTCCACAGCAATGCCGGTTGGCACAATCCCAAATTGATGAGGCGGAATCTCGGTTCGTTCCACCGCGTATAAGTCCAATCCGGCATCTTCGGGGTGTTTGCGGCTGGGCAGGCGGGCATCTTCCCGCAGGCGTGCAATGCGGATACGCTGCATGGGTTTACAAAAGCAGGTTGATTATCTGCCGCGCCGCATGCGCAGCCACGCGCTGGTCACGAAGGCAAGGGTGGTGAAAGCGGTCAGGTAAATCTTGGTAAAATCCACCACCGGTTTGACCTGAACACCCTGATCATTGGCAACAATCACGGCTACCGGACGGGCAAATGTATTGCCGCCTCCGCCGCCGCCTGTACCAACACCTTTATTTTCTCCAGATCCGCCTGCGCCGCTGCCCACTCCAAAGCCCATAAAGCTGACTACCTCAGCAGCCGGCAGGATGAGATTGCCCTGATGCTTGATCGTTTCCCCAAATACGGCATTGACATCTGCGGTAGCCATGAATTGATCCATGGTGTCTTGAATGGTCTCTAGAGCCGCGGTAGCCAATGCTTCTTCATTGGCGGTGGGGGTGGCTTCGGCTTGGCTTGCGTTTTCGGAATTGCTCATGCTTAACTCCTCTTGTAGATCACTTTCAGGAAAAAGAATAACAACAGCCCGCTCAGCACGATGATGATCTGGATCAGGCGGGTCAGGTCGTAGACCGGCAGGAACTGTTTTTCTCCCTGCGGGGTTTGAATCCGCACACCGACCGGACGATTCCAGATCATACCAAACTGGGGAGATGGCTCAATCCGGACGGCTTGAGCAACGGGGCTGATTTCGTAACCGCGCCATTTTACCGGGGCACGGCTTGAGTCTTGGAGAGTCATATCGGTCTCCTTTTTACGTGCGATATTTATCATTATACAGGCAGAAACGGCGTTCGGATGAATTTTCCTTGTCTGGTTCGGCAAGTAAAAGGGTTTGTTGCAAAGTTTCCGGGATTTGTGGAAAACAAAAATACCCCTGCAACTTTAACTCTCTGAGAGAAGGGTGCAGGGGTTAGGGTGACTCATGTCCATCGTTTGCGGTTAGAGACTTTGCAAAGAAGCAAAGTCAGATCACCGAAGGGCAGGGCATGGCTGTTTTTCAGGCTTCCACCCGCACACCGCGCCAGAAAGCCACGTAATCTTTGATCTGACGGGCGGCTTCTTTGGGATTGGGGTAATACCAGGCTGCGTCCGGATTGCTCTGCCCGTTGACCACAATCGTATAATAACTGGCTTCGCCTTTCCAGGGGCAAATTGTGTGGGTATCGCTTTTTTCAAAATATTCCCACCTGACTGCTGAGGGCGGAAAGTAATGGTTGCCTTCAATAAGAATAGTTTGGTCGCTCTCTGCTAAGACGGTCTCATTCCAGATTGCTCTTGCCATAGCCGTTTTACCTCATTAATCGCTTTTATGGTATGGATGAAATAGCTTTTCACCGGCACGAACGGGGACGCTAAGGCGGTTTTCCGCAGGGGTGAGCGGGCATGACCAGTCATCGTTGTAGGCGCAATAGGGGTTGTAGGCCAGATTGAAATCCACAATGAATTGATTTTGCCCCAGCGCTTCTGGTTCAAGATAACGCCCGGCCGGATAGGTTTCCACTCCGGCAAGGGCGTCCACAAACGGCAAAAAATAGCCGTACTGATTGCCGTATAGGGTGAGTTCGACTTTCTGCCCTTCCACCTCAAACGAAAAGCGGCCCAAGCGGCTGTAGATTTGTACATCCCCCGTGTTGGTGAGAATTTCTACATTTCTGCGCTCTGCAAATGGTTCAAGCGTCAGGGTTAAGCGCAGGGACGGGGCGGGCGGAAAGTAATTTAACCCCTTGAAATCGGCCTTTTGCTCTTCCCGCAGCGGGCTTTGCGGATGACTGGCAAAAAATTCGTCCTTTTCCTTGCGTATGTTGTGATAATCTATCATCTCTTCCTCATAATATTTTTATCAAAACTGATTTCACTTTGGCGAATGTTTGGAAGTAAAACCTTATACATCCTTGGTTTAAATTCCCTGCCTTAGCAATGGCAAATTTTCCAGCCGGGCAGGCACTGAACTGTTAGCAGACCCAACCCTTCCGCTCAGCCAGCGCAGAAAATTTAACGGCTTCGCAGGGTGAAAAAAATATGCCGATCAGGATGCGCGGCGGTGTTCTGCCAGCCAGCGGCGAATTTCAACGGGTGAGCGGGTATTCAGCACTTGCGCGGCATTCAACCAGGCCCGCCGCGCCACTGAAACCCCATATTCAGCCAGCTCAAGGTCAGCCGGGCTGTGGGCATCGGTGTTGATACTCAGCAGAATGCCAAGTTCCGCTGCGCGCCGGGCGTGGACTTCGTCCAGATCCAGACGGGATGGGTTGGCGTTGATTTCGAGGGCGACATTTTCTTCTCTGGCAGCGGCTAAGATTGCCTCCCAATCAAGATCGGCTCCCTCACGGTTGGGCAGCAGCCGCCCGCTGGGATGACCGATCACATCTACGTGCGGATTGCGAATGGCACGCAGCAGGCGCTGAGTGATTTCTTCGCGCGGCTGACGCAGGCTGACATGCAGTGAGGCAGTCACAATATCCAGTTCTGCCAGCACTTCATCCGGCAGGTCAAGTGTGCCGTCGGCTTTGATTTCTACCTCTGCGCCCTGCAAAAGGATCAACTCATCCCCCAATTCAGCCTGAACGGCGTCAATTTCTTTGCGCTGCTGGCGCAGGCGGGGGGCGTCCAGGCCGTTGGCAATTCCGAGGGAATGGGTATGGTCGGTGACGGCCAGCATCTTCAATCCGCGCGCCTTTGCTGCATGGGCCATCTCGCGGATGCTCATTGCACCGTCACTCCAGGTGGAGTGGCTGTGCAGTTCGGCTTGCAGGTCTTGCAGGGTAATTAGATCCGGCAGACGGTGTTCAAGGGCGGCCTGAATCTCACCTCGATCTTCGCGCAGTTCGGGCGGAATCCAGTCCAGTCCAAGAGCGCGGTACAGATCATGTTCATTTTCAAAGAATTGTTCTTTGCCGTCGGCATTGGTAATACCGTGTTCGGAAAGCGAGAGCCCTTTGCGTTGAGCCAGTTCGCGCAGGCGCACATTGTGTTCTTTGGAACCGGTAACGAACTGTAACAACGAACCGAATTTTTCCTGCGGCTGTATCCACAGCTGAACATTCAATCCGTTGCTTAATTCAATGCTGGATTTGTTTTCGCCGTGGGCCAGTACCCGGACGACATCCGGATGGCGGACGAAGGCATCCATGATCGCGGCGGGATCTCCTGCGGCTGCGACAAGGTCGAGGTCGCCGATGGTTGGCTTCCAGCGCCGCAGACTGCCGGCCAGTTCAACCTGCTGAATGCCGGGCAGTTCCCGCAGCCAGTTCAGCCAGCGCAGACCGATGGGGCGTACGGTGCCGAGCAACATGCGCTTGCTGCGCCGCCGCAGAGCCTCGATGCCAGCCAGGATGCGCTGCTCGGATCTTTCACCAATGCCCGGCAGGCGGCGTAAGTGCCCATCCCGTGCAGCCGATTCTAGATCCATGAGAGAGGTAATGCCGGCCTGCTTCCAGAACAGGGCAACTTTCTTAGGCCCTACATCCGGAATTTCCAGCAATTCCAGCAGGGTGGGCGGGACTTCCTGTTCCAGCCTTTCCAGAAAACCCAGTTTACCGGTGGTGAGCAGTTCTTCAATTTTCTCGGCAATGGCTTTGCCAACGCCGGGGATTTCGGTCAGTTTTCCTTCGCGGTATAGTTCGCTGGCTTCACGCGGGTAAGCACGCAGGCTTTCGGCTGCGCGCCGGTAGGCCAGCGTTTTGTAGACAACCTCACCGTTGATCTCTAACAGATTGGCGATCCGTTCAAAAATATCGGCTAACTGCTGATTATTCATGCCAGTTATTATACAATAGAGCCATGAACCCAATCCAATATGACAACATTTTTCGTCCAACCATGTTGATTGACCCGCAGCGAGTACACCACAACATTCAGCGTATGGCGGAGAAAGCCAGCCGCGCGGGAGTGCGTTTGCGCCCTCACTTCAAAACCCACCAGTCGGCACAGGTGGGGGAGTGGTTTCGTCCTTATGGCGTAACGGCGATCACCGTTTCATCGCTGGATATGGCGATGTACTTTGCCAGACACGGCTGGCAGGATATTCTGGTGGCGTTTCCGCTTAACCTGCGCCAGATTGACCTGGTGCGCCAATTGAGTGATACCGTCCGTCTGGGGGTGCTGGTAGAATGCTGTGAGCATGTTGAAGGGCTGGCTGCGGTTGTGAGTCGCACGGTGGATATATGGATCAAAGTGGACAGCGGCAGCCATCGCACTGGCTTGGCGTGGGATGATCCTGAAAAAATCCTTTTGCTGGCGCGTCAGATCCGTCAAAAGCGAAACTTAAACCTGCGTGGTTTGCTGACCCATGCCGGAGAGACTTATCACAGCCAGAACCCGGCGGAAGTGGTGCAGCGTTTTCAGCGCAGCAATCAACGCATGAACTCGGTACGCCGTTTTTTGGAGCAAAACGGGGTGGACGGGTTGGAGGTATCGGTTGGGGATACGCCCGGCTGCAGCCTGAGCAGCGCGTTTGAGGGGGTGGATGAGATCCGTCCGGGTAATTTTGTTTTTTACGATGCCCAGATGGTTCAATTGGGCGCCTGTCGGGAAGAGAACATTGCGGCGGTGGTTGCCTGCCCGGTAGTAGCGCTCCACCCAGCGCGCGGCGAGGCGGTTGTGTATGGCGGAGCCATTCATCTTTCCAAAGACACCGTACAGGACAACGGCAAGGCGGTTTACGGCTGGCCGGTGCAACTTAACCAAACAGGATGGTCGCCGCGGATTGACGGCGGGGCGGTGGTGCGCCTTTCGCAAGAACACGGCATTTTGCATTTGCCAGAGCAGGTGCTCGCTTCATTAGCCGTCGGCGGCTTAATCGGCGTCATTCCTGCCCATGTATGCCTGGCCGTTTCGGCGCTGGGAGTCTACCGCACCTTGCAGGGCGAATGGATCGAGACACTGGTCAGGGCATCAGTACCAGCGGAACCGGGGTAAACACCAGCAGGAAGACGAACAAAGTCAGCAGTCCCAGCCGTTTGCGGCGCGGGTCGAGTTCGGTGATCTGATCGAGCGGCTCGGCATAAACCCGTCCAAACAGGAAAATCAATACCGCCCACAACCACCAGCCCGACCAGACAAACCCCAGCAGTCCCAGTGCCAGCAGCACCAGCGGATAAAGCTGACGGGCGCGCTCCCGCCCGAACAGGACATACAAGAGATGACCGCCATCCAGTTGACCGGCGGGGATCAGATTCAGGGATGTGATCAGGATTCCGCCCCAGCCGGCCCAGGCGACGGGATGCAGTAACACGTCCATACCGCCATATGGCAGCGGCTGGCCGGTGAAGATGTAGCGCACCCAGTACAATAGCGGCGAAAGTCCGCCGTAATCGGCCGGGGCGGGTAAAAACTGCCCAAAGACAACAAACTTAAGCAGCAAGTAGAGGATGGAGTTGCCTTCCAGCTGAGTCTGCCCCAGGCCGCTGCCCAGCGGAGCGGCGGGCAATGGAGATAGTTCGGACAGCGATAACCCAATCAACAAGACCGGAATGGCCACCACCAGACCGGTCAGCGGGCCGGCGATGCCGATGTCCATCAAAACCCGCCGGTTCTTTGGCAGTTCTTTCATGTTAATGAAGGCTCCCAGTGTTCCAAACGGACTGAGCGGGAACGGCAGCGGCAAAAAATAGGGCAGGCTGACGGCTGCGCCGTGCCTTCTGCCCACTAAATAATGCCCAAACTCATGGGCGGTGAGGATGGCTAACATGCTGATGGCAAACGGCCACCCGCCGGTCAGAATTGCCCAGATGAACTCAATCGCGTTGCCCGGCATCTCCCGTAGACTGAGCATTCCGCCGGTAAACCAGACACTGATCAGAGTCAGGATGAAAAAGATCAGGTTGGTGCGCGGGTTAGAAGGGCGGGGGGCCTGACGGCTGGTCACGAAAATAACGGTCTGGCGGTTGTTTTCATAACGGAAAAGGGGCGTCAGACCCAAGGGGGCAACGGCTTCGGCCAGACGGTCATAGGCTTCGGCTGTGTCCGGCAATAGAATTCGCCCGTGATACTTGACCAGAAAACCTTTGCGTTCATCGCCAAAGGTTGTGTCTTCGATGAAGAAAATCCGGCGTACGGCCAGTTCAACTCGTTCATACAGTAAAGGCTGATCTTCCATGAGTTGCTTTCTTCCTGTTCAGGATACAAATAAATGGTGAGGCGGGAATGGATGGGAGTCGAACCCACCGCGGCCCGCAACGCGGCCCGCCACCGGTTTTGAAGACCGGGGAGCCCACCGGGACCCTACCACTCCCACCGTTAAGCATACTCCAGTGCAATGTATTCGTCAAATCTTCTGTTCAGGGTAAGACGACCCACTCAAAAGAGTCGCTCAGATTGACCTCTTCCATTTCTGCCACCACGTTCTCATCGCAATCCAAAGCGCGGGCATGATACACAGCCGGCGGCAGGAAAAAGATCCGTTTAGCGTTGGGCAGGATACTTTCTACTTTGCCGAGCCGGTCTTCGCCCCATTCTTCACCAGTGCTAATGTAAAGATAGCAAATTTCCCGTGAGGTTTGATTGGTCACTTTGAGGGGGATTTTCCCTTCCCCGCCGAGAATAATGTGGCGGCTTTGAGAAATGTTGGCTTCGGAGTAGAGCGTTTCTTCAGAGCAATCGCGCACCAGCAGGTCGTATTCGCCGGCTTCAAGGATGAAGGTGTGTTGTTCGCCGCTGGCGATCATTTCACCTTCGGCCAGTTGATTCTCCCCAAAATCGGTTTGCTGCTGCGGGGAAAGATACACCTCGCAAACCGGCAGGCTGCTCTGGTTTTCTACTCGAATTTCCAGCGGCATCGCATTGCAGGCAGCGAGAGCGATGAGTCCTAAACTCATCATAGCCCACCTGCCGGCGAATAAGATGCGCTGCCTGAGCATGGAGGCGATTACCCAAAAAGAAAGGGTAGAAGTGCCTGCATCCAGTCGCGGGCGGCTAGGAACACTCCAGCGCTCAATAACCCCAGTGCCATACCGGCCACCACATCGGATACATAATGCATACCGGTAAAAATACGCGAGAGGCTGACCAGTATGGCCCAAATCATCACACACACGGCCACCCATAAGGGGGCATTGGCCGCTACCACGGTGGCAATCATCACCGCGCGGGCGGCATGGCCGGAGGGGAAGGAGTGCGGGTCGGTGTTGCGGTAGATACTGCCCCATTCACCCGGCGGGCGGCTGCGGCGGACGAGAAATTTGATGCTCATCACCAGCGCAGCCAGCAGAAGGATATCCACGATCAAAAATGCTGAAAAACCCCTCCATGCGTTTGACAATAACCAGACAATTCCCAATCCGAACAGCCAGAACCATGAATCACCGGAGTGGGCGAGAAATGCGACCAGTTTCCACCGAAAGGATTCGTCAACTTCCATGCGAAGACGGTTGGACAGGTTCACATCCAGTTGGATCAATTTTTGCATCATTAAAGAAAACCCCGTAATCTGCATTGTGTCATCCTAAGGGAGTATACCGTGAATGGAAAAAGTTGACCAGCAGCCACCTTACTGATTTGTCAATTCCAAAGCGTTGTACTTCCCGTATAATTACCTTGGAAGCAATCCTTATCTGGCAGGAAAGCCGTCTGAATGGGGAATATTCTTAAGAAATTACCAGCCTCTAATAATGGAGCCGGGCATCGCATGAAAACATCAACTGCTACCCATCCCAGAAAAAATTTACTATGGTTCAGCATAATTCTCTTGCTCATCAGCCTTGCGATGAGCGCCTGTCAACCGCTTTCGCTTCAGGTTGAGCAGGTGCAGGCATCGGTCAACTTGCAGCGGGTGCGTGCGCAGGACTGTTCTTATGGCGGAGCGTTCCGGGCAGTCGAAGCGGTGGATACCTATACGGTTCGATTCACACTTTGCGATCCCGACCCGGCTTTTCCAGCAAAAATGGCTTTTCCGATTTTTGCGATACAGGACGATTTATATCTCAAAGAACATCAGGGGGATTCCAGCGAAATGAGCCGCCAGCCGAATGGCAGCGGCCCATACCGCGTTGCGGAATATGAACCGGGCGTGCGCCTGATCCTTCGCCCGAATCCGGATTATTGGGGAATACCTCCGCGTATCCAAACCTTGTCCTTCCGATGGGCATCCACTTCTCTTTCGCGGCTGATGGAGGTAAGCACCGAAACAGCCCACGCGATGGACTCACCCGATCCCAATTCCTATTACAGCATTAATCAGGATAGTTCCCTGAGTCTGGTTTACCGTCCGGCCTTGAATTTAGCGTTCATCGGGATGAACAACCGCTATCCGCCGTTCAATGATGCGCGTGTGCGTCAGGCGATCAGCATGTTGATTGACCGGGAGAAAATCGTCAACACCATTTACCCCTTTGGTACTGAGGTTGCTGATCAATTCCTCTCACCTGCTTTTCAAGTAGGTTACACACCTCTCTACCAGTGGCTGCCGTATGACCCCCAGCAAGCACTGGATTTGCTGCGCCGGGCAAACTTTGATTTTGAACAAGAGCTTACCCTTTCATATTCTTCGCAGGGCAATGAGTTATTGCCCGACCCGCACCGGATTGCCCAGACGATTCGTTCTCAGTTATTGCCTTATGGGGTCAACGTGCGTTTGAACCGCATGGATGCCGCTGAGTTCGAGCGATCGGTGCAAGCCGGTGAGGAAGCCTTTTTCCTTTACTCGTGGTATGCAGATTATGCCGACCCAACCAGCCTCTACTCCACCATTTTCAGTTCCGATGCGAAACTGCTCGGAAATGTCTACCCGGATGTGCAATTTATGGCCAGAGAAGCCGGGCGTACCAGCGATCCCGACCAGCGTCAAGGCCGTTACAACCGGATCAATGAAATGCTGCGAATGCACGTACCGGCAATTCCCTTAGCACATGTGCGCACGGCGGCTGTCTTTCGTCAAGAAGTCCAAGGGGCAGCGGTCAATGCCTACCTGGAAAATTTGCCCGAAGTGATTACTCCCGACCGGACACTCGTTTTTCTCCAATCGGCTGAACCGGAATCGCTCTGGCCGGCAGATGCGACCCAATGGACAACCTTTCGGGTAACCAATCTGCTCTATTCAACTCTGGTTGAAAATGATTTCAACGGGACAGGTTTACGGCCCGGCCTGGCGGAATCATGGTCATCCAATCCGGATGCAACTGAATGGACTTTTAACCTGCGCTATGGCGTGCGTTTTACGAATGGCGAACTGCTGGATGCCAATGATGTGGTGGCATCTTTTGCGGCGATTTGGGATGCCGCTAACCCCAATCATACCGGTGACAGCGGTCAGTTTGTTTACTTCCGGCGCTTTTTTGGGTCTTTCCTGAATCAACCTTGATGGATTATGTTGGGGGTTTGACAACAAGGCTGCCCTGCGGAGGCAGCCTTGTTGTTTTTGTGGAAACTTTAACCCACGCCGATGCGTCTGAAATATGATTGTTGAAAGACCACCTCAACAAATTCCTTAGAGTTTAACTACTTGAATTGTGGTAAAGTAAAGTTAGTTCGCCAGTGGATACGTTGATGTTGACGGAGGAGCTCCAATGAGGAAAGATGCTCAACCGCCCTTTTTGCGGCTAGTGGTTACGTTGGTGAGTTTGTTGGCCGTGGTTGGGATGTCCTGTAATTTGCCGTTTGGAGGCGGTCAAGAGCGGCTGCTTTCGACCCCAACGGTCAGCCGCCCAACCTCGCTGCCGACCCCGCAGCAAGATTTACCCCCCACGGTTTTGGAAGTCCAACCGGAGCCGGGCAGCATCCTCAATTCACGTGATGGATTGATCATCACATTCGATCAAGCCATGGATCGGCCTTCGGTAGAAGGCGCACTGACGCTGAAGCCGGTTTCGGCCGGCCGTTTTGAATGGCTGGATGATACCTCAGTGCGCTTTGTGCCGGATCAGCCTTTGCCTTTGAATACCCCTGTCACCCTTACGGTGCAGCCCACGGCAAAGGATAAAAGCGGGAAGAGCCTTCTCCGTTCCTTCTCGTATGTATTTCGCACAGCGGACGAATTACAAATCACCGAAAGAATACCCCAGCCGGAGGTCAAGGATATTGACCCGACCACGATTGTGGCAGTTACCTTTAATCGTCCTGTGGTTGAATTGGGGCAGGTCGGCTCGCCAGAGCCGGCAGCCTTCACCCTGCAGCCGGCAGTTGAAGGTGAAGGCCGCTGGTTAAATACCAGCACGTATGTGTTCAATCCCCGCCCGGCCCTGGAAGGCGGCAAGACTTATCGGGTTGTCATCAATGGCGGCTTATCGGGTGTGGACGGAACATCATTGACCAATCCTGAATCAATGAACTGGCAGTTCAGCACGGTTAAACCGGCCCTGATTGGCATTGAGCCAGCGTTGGAAGGGCCTCAACCGTTGGATGTTCAGATTCGCTTAACCTTCAATCAGCCGATGGATAGGCGCAGTGTTGAAGAGGGATTACGTCTGCGGGCGCAGGACGGCAGTCCGATCAACCTGTTCTTTGAGTGGGCTGAGCGCGATACGATGGTGACCATAAAGCCTCAGCAATTACTGGAACGTGGGCGGGAATATGTGGTTGAGATGGAGCGGGTGGCTTCATTGGGCGGAGTTGCCGTTGAGAGTACTGTGCGTCAATCTTTCCAAACGGTGGGGCAGTTTCAGGTCGTTTCCACGCAACCTTCAGCCGGTGCGGAGTTAGAAGTATATGGGGATTACGGCTCGGTACTGGTGGAATTTTCAGCGCCTCTGGCACGGTCTCAAAACCTGAATGAACTGGTGATGCTTGAGCCAAAAATCAGTAATTTATCCTTTTACAGCGACGAGCAGGCAGGTTTCCTGTACCTTTCCGGCTTCTTCAAGAGCGGTCAAACGTACCGCTTGACTTTGAAGGGAGATCTGCAAGACCGCTGGGGTCAGGCATTAGGCAGGGATTATACCCTGACCATCAGGGCCGGGAATCAACTTCCAACCCTGACTATTCCCATCCAAAGTTCGTACAATACGCTGTATTATGCTTTGCCGGGGGATACTTTTTTGCCGGCTTATGCCACCAATCTGGAAACCCTGAATATCCGCCGGGCTCGGATGACTTTACTGGATGTCATCCGTGCCATTGAACGAACTCCCACTTTCGAATCCTTTGCTCTCGAGGAAAACTGGCAGGTGGGTTTGAATTTACCGCCGAACGCCAGCCAGGGAATTGAAATTCCGCTGAGAGCAGACCGCGGTGGTCTCGAAACCGGTTTGTATGCCTTTCGTATCGCTTCACCACAATTTACCGAAACCTATCAAACAATCAATCTGCTGATGGTGGTCAGTCCCATCCACCTGACCATTAAAGAGAGCCGGCAGGAGGTTGTAGTTTGGGCGATTAACGCCCTCAACCGCCAGCCCGCCAGTAACCGCGAGGTGACCGTGTATCAGGGAGGAAGCGGATTGGTGCTTGGTAAGGCACAAACCGATGCGCAGGGCATTGCCCGTATTCCCCTGACCGAAAATCAGTTATACCGCACTCTTGTGGTCACGCTGGGTAATGAGGGCGACCCGGATTTTTCGCTGGCAACCACGGAATGGAACGCGGGAATTTCGCCGTGGAACTTTGGTATCCAAGGCATCTTTGACCAGCCCCGGCTTAAGGCTTACGGTTACACCGACCGACCCATTTATCAACCGGGCCAAACCGTTTATTACCGCTATGTTGTCCGCCAGTGGAACGATGCTCGTTATCCCCTCTCGGATTTGAAGGAGATTACCGTCAAAGTTTATGGAACTTACTCCCCCGAACAGGGGACACCCCTGCTTGAAACTCAAAAACTGACCCTCTCGCCTTATGGAACTGCGTATGGTAAGGTGCAACTGCCGCGAGATGCGCCAACGGGGACTTATTCCATTCAAATTGAAGAACAACTCGACTCGGTGGTTGAGTTTCAAGTCGCTGCCTACCGCAAACCGGAAATTGATTTACAGGTTTCTTTTTCAAAGACGGATTACCGCATGGGGGAGGATATCCGTGCCGAAGTTGAGGCAGCCTACTTTTTTGGCGCACCGGCAGCCGGCGTCAACATCACCTGGACGTTGTACGCCCGCAATGCCGAAGCGGATTTGCCGGGCGGCTATACCGCCGGTGTACTGGATACCTACTGGCTTGAACCAGATTGGTGGATGCGGATGCAACTGCCGCTGGGGGATTATGTGATGGGCGGCAGTGGAGTCACCGGCGGGGATGGGCGTTTTCCGTTGACTTTCCTCAGCGACACCATTCGTTCGCTGTTACAGGAAAACCGCCAGAAGGTGCTCACGCTGGAAGTAACGATGACGGATGAGAGTGGTTTTCCGGTTTCACAGCGGGTGCAAACGGTACTTCATCCAGCTGATCTGATCATCGGTATCCGCCCGCAAAGCTGGGTACAACCGGCTGGCAGTCCTTTTGTGTTTTCCATCCTTACGGTAGACTGGCAAACTCAACCAATTGGCGGACGGGCACTCAGCGCATCTTTTGACCGGATTGAATGGGTGCAGGAATGGAGTGAGTTTGAAACCGGGGCGATTTCTTACCGGGAGGTGATTACTCCCGTCAGTGGCGCTGATTTACGAACCGGCAATAACGGGCTGGCGACGCTGGAATTTACTCCCCAGGAGCCGGGCGTGTATCGGCTCGACGTACGGGGAGAAGGGGCGGTAAGTCAGGTGCTGGTGTGGGTTGGGGGAGCCGGAAGTGCGCCGTGGCCGCGCCTGCCAAATCAGCAGATTCGACTGGAAGCCGACCGCAAGGAATACGCCGTGGGTGATACAGCCCAAATTTTCATTCCCAATCCGCTGAAGGGGACAAGCCAGGCCTGGCTCAGCATCGAACGGCGGGGTGTGATTACTTATCGAATCCTCTCCCTCGTTGAGGGGGGGGAAACGGTGGATGTGGCGATTGAGGAAATGTTCGCTCCAAATGTGTTCGTTTCGGTCACGTTGATTGGGGTGAATGAAAACGGTAAGCCGGATTTCCGGCAGGGTTATCTGGAATTGAAGGTGAAACCCGAGGCATTTCAACTGGATGTACGATTGATTTCTCCACAGGATCAATTTGAGCCGCGCCAGTCCGTCCGAATGGAATTGCAGGTCAGGGATCAACGCGGCAACCCGTTACAAGGCGAGTTTTCGGTAGCGGTGGTGGATAAAGCCATTTTTGCGCTGAGCAGCCCAAATGCTGAAGATATCCTGAGCGCGTTTTATGGTGAGCAGCCAGCAGGGGTGTTTACCAGCCTGTCGCTGGCTGCTTATATCGGCCGAATTCCGCTTCTGCCGCGCGGTTTAGGCGGGGGCGGCGGGGGAGATGCGAGCCGGCTTTCTCCGCGCAGTGATTTTCAGGACACAGCCTACTGGACAGGTGCGTTGGAGACCGATTCGAGCGGTTTCGCTCAGATCGAATTTACTTTGCCGGATAATTTGACGACCTGGGTGGTGCTTGTGCGCGGCCTGACAAGGGATGCGCGGGTGGGGGAAGCATCCCGCGAGATTGTAGTCAGCAAAGACTTGCTGATTCGTCCCGTTCTGCCGCGCTTTGTTGTGGCGGGTGACCGGCTTGAAATTGGAGCAGTCGTCCAGAACAACACCGAGCGGCTTTTGGATGTCACCGTTCGAGTGCAAAGTAACGGATTGGTGCTGGAAAATCCTGCCATGGAACGTCAGGCAGTCCAGCTGGGTGCGAATGACCGAAAGCGGATAAACTGGTGGGTCAAGGTCGAGGATGTTCCTTCGGCTTCGTTGATTTTCAGTGTCGAGGGCGGCGGTTTACAGGATGCCGTCATGGTTTCAGGAGAGGACCTCCCCATTCGCCGTTATACCACTCCACAGGCGTTCGTGACCGGTGGCATTCTTGATCAGGCTGGTGAGGTACTGGAAGTGGTCAGTCTACCGCGATCGTTCACCCCTACCGGCGGCAGTCTTAAGGTTGAACTATCCCCAAATCTGGCGGGCAGTGTTTTTTCCGGCTTACAGGTTATGGAGGACTACCCGGATGACTTTATCGAGACGTTGCTTTCGCGATTGTTAGCCAATCTCAGCGCGTACCAGTTGAGCCGGGAAGCCAATTTTGCAGCACCCGACCTGAACGAACGCTTGCAGCAAAGCATCCGGCGGGATCTGGACCGCCTGCTAGAAAAAAAGCAGGCCGACGGGGGCTGGGGCTGGATCAGCGGCGAACCGTCGGACTTTTTCCTGAGTGCTTATGGGTTGTGGATCCTTGATCAGGCCAGCGCAGCCGGTTTTGTGATCGAATCTTTTCACATTCTGGACGTCAACCGTTTTGTAACGGCCAGCCTGTATACACCGGAAATGGTACAGGAAACTTCGAAACTGGATCAGCTGGCTTTTGCTTACTTTGTCCTGAATCAGAATGGGCGGCAGAACCCTGTGCCGCTGGAATTGTACCGCTTACGGGAGCGGTTAAACTCATGGGGACAGGCGTTTCTGGCGATGGCTCTCAATCGCAGCGGCGACTCTCAATCGGCTGAAACCATCCTTGCCGACCTGCAGGGTAGTGCCGTTCGTTCGGCCACTGGAGCCTTCTGGGTGGAAGAGGCAGATTCGCTATTTCGTTTTTCCAACACCTATGCTTCGACTGCCATGGTGCTGATGGCTCTGCTTGAACTTGATCCGGCCTCGCCGCTGGTAGGGGACGCAGTCCGCTTTCTGACACTGCAGCGTGGCGGCCGGGGCTGGCTGAACAGCTACGGCAGCGGCTGGGTGCTGGCGGCCCTCAGCCGTGCGGTGCGGGCAACCGGTGAATTGCAAGGGAATTATTCTTTCTCGGCTGCCCTGAACGGAGCAACCATTGCCAGCGGGGAAGCGGGCGGTGCCCAATCCTTTAACACCGTGCGGGCCGATGTGGATGTTACTCAATTGCCATCCAACCGAAATGCCCTGCTGATCCAGCGCACCGCTGGCAGCGGACGGTTGTACTACCGGGCAATGCTGGAAGTCGGCCAGCCGGTAGAGACCGTGCAGGCAATGGACGGTGGTATTGTGCTGACGCGTGAATATTACCCGGAAGGGGCGGACTGTGGGATAGATGCCTGTCCGCCGATTATTCGGGCCAACCGTTCTGTCAGTAATCCGGTGATACAGGTGCGTCTGTCCATCACTGTGCCGCAGGATCTGACTTATCTGGTTGTCGAGGACTACATTCCTGCCGGAGCAGAAATTGTGAATACTGCCTTGCTCACTACTCAACAGGGTGGTGAAAAAGGACAACCGCTCTTTGTGGATCAAAACGGCTTGGGGCGCGGTTGGGGCTGGTGGTTCTTCACTGAGCCGCGCATTTTTGCCGATCATATCCGCTGGGTAGGGGCGTATGTGCCGGCCGGGACATACGTGCTGACTTACCGGTTGATGCCCTTGCAAGCGGGCGAATTCCGTGTGCTGCCCGCTCGGGCTTATGCTTACTACTTCCCGGATATTCAGGGGAGGACGGCCGGCTCGGTATTCACAATTGAATGAGGCAGATTAACTTACTGGCCGGGAGGTGCAGCAATCTCGTCCAACAGGGATGAGAGGCGCTCTAAATCTGCCAGCAGGTGGTTGAGGGTTTCGCGCTGGGCCGGTTGAGGCATTTCCGCCTGTTCGGGTGATAGGAATGCTCCAATCAGCAGGTCAGCCAGCCGCTCCGCTTCTTGCGAAGATAACTCACCCTTGGCGACCAATTGTTCCAGCCGGCGTAAAATTACTTGATTGACGATTGGATTGAAATCCACCCATTCGGAGAGTGTGAAAAGAAGCCTTTGCAGGCTTTTTTCACCCGTTTCCAGGAATTGATCAAAATGCCTGGGCGGCAACCAGCCGCCCAGGCGCTTTTCGGCGCTGAACAGGGCCTGTAACATAACCAGTGTAGTCAGGTCAGCACCGCTGGCATGGTCAGTGACCTGAATTTCCTCGCCTTGCCGCAGGTAACGGGCAATTTCCGGCAGGGTGATATAACGCCGGTTGTCCGTATCATACAACTTTCGGTTGCTGTACCGTTTAATGTGCAGCATGGAGAGTTATTTTACTGGCCGTGTTCTTTGCGCAGTTCTTCAATTTTTTTGCTTAACTCGGCAATTTTGGCGCTGAGCGCTTCGATGTCCGCCTGGGTGACCGGAGCGGGTCGGCTTTTTTGAGCGGCGGCGCGGCGTTCCTGTTCCAGTTTTTCGCGCTTTTCCATGATTTCTTGAATCATTTTACGGGCATCTTTTTCGGCCAGTTCGCCTTTTTCAACCAGACGGTTGACAAAGCGTTCGATTTCTTCCTGAGCCAGCACAGCAGCCCCAATCCCTGCCAGTAAGATTTTCCGGGAAAGTTCGGCAAACCCACCGCGGCTGGGAACTTCTTCGACATGTTCTGATTCGGTTCGTTTGACCATTTCGACCTCCTTTTATAACGCACTGCGTTATATAGTTTATAACGCAGTGCGTTAGGGTTGTCAAGGATTTTTCACATTGGTTAATTTCAGAGAGAATGAAACTATTTTTATCAAATCCTCTCACCTCATTTGATAATTCGGCATGGTTGTATTGACTTTTATTAAAAGGGGCATATAATCTATTTGTTGACAAAAAAGGTAATATTATTCTAAAAAATAATTCTGATTTTAAATATGTAGTTGATCAAATTTATCTCTGGGAACTATTTCAGAAATACTACCCTAATAGATGCGATGAATTAAGAAAGAGAGTCAAAGAAGGAAGAATTGAATTGGCAAATGGGGCTTATGTTAATCCTGATTTTAATTTGCCGAGTGGTGAATCTTTGATTCGAAATTTAGCTTACGGTCAGAAAATTTGGCAGAGAGATTTTCAG
>FWPV01008235.1_pt1 | contig 18343 bp, 18 predicted proteins | sample 2228371 | NCBI WGS metagenome assembly FWPV01 (sample SAMEA103939776, study PRJEB20133) | metagenome
TTTCCAGGACCAATGATGTTGGCAAGATGGACAATGTCTTCGCATAGCTCCATTTTACCAAATTTTAGTCCGATTTAGTTATCAATTACCTAAATTTTTAATGTCTTTCCGCGTTGCGGAATTGCCCCGCACCAAATCTCCTGACAAACCTAGTCACGCCCCAGAATGCTGGCGTCAGCTTGGTTATCAGGATTTGGTGCGAGGATTATACAAAAATTTCAACTTCCCCAATTCCCCAATCCCTCAAATTATCAAACCTTCTTGAGCCAAACCTTCACCGGCGCGGTGTCAAGCAAAATGGATTCCTCAATATCAAAATCAATTCCTTCACTCTCAATCACACCTGTAGCCAACGTCTCACGGGCAATTATATCCTCGAATTTTTCAAAAATCTTCGACCCTCCTTGGTAGCAGATTGTGATCCGATTGTCAACTTTGTACCCGGCGCGTTTGCGAAGTTCCTGGATCCGGCGAATGAGTTCCCGAGCTTCACCTTCAAGGCGCAAATCGTCGGTTAAGACAATATTGAGTCCCGCTCTCGAATTTCCCTCCTCTTCAACATATATTCCCGGTTCCTTTGCGATTGAACCGTAAAAACCGACTTTTTTGACGTTCACTTCATCTTTCACAAGCTCGATTAAGCTGTCATCAATCACCTCATTAATCATCAATTCTTGAAGCGGCTGGCGAACTTTGAGGTCGGCTTTTGCTCTTGCGGCAAGGCCCATTTTCACAAAGCGCCGAACGAGTTGCATTTGTTTGTTGAGTTCCTCGTCAATCAACTTCTCATCAGTTTGAGGAAAATCAGAGAGGTGAACAGACAAAACCTCCTCCCCTGCCCGAGGGGAGGATTGAGGAGGAGTGGGAGCTGGCATTAAATTACAGTATATCTCCTCGCTCACAAACGGCGTGAAGGGCGCCATCAGCTTTGAGAGTTCAACTAAAACATAATGCAAAGTTTCATAGGCCTGGCGCTTGTCGGAATCATTCACGCTTTTCCAAAATCTTCTCCGGCTTCGGCGGATATACCAGTTTGACAAATTATCAATGAAAACCGGAAACAATCTCGCCGCCCTGTTCAACTCATACTTTTCCATATGAAGATTCACGTTCTTTATCAGCAAATTCAATTCCGACACAATCCATTTATCCAGCAAATTACCAAGACTAAGTCTTGGGACTTTTTCAAGACTTAGTCTTGGTTCAAACTTATCAACATTTGCGTAGAGCACAAAAAACGAATATGTATTCCAAAGCATCCGGAACATTCCCCGCAAATTTTCAGCAAGATCCTTTTCGGAAAAATTCAAATTATCCGCCGCGACCACCGGCGAGCTCATGAGATAGAAACGCAAAGCGTCTGCTCCGTATCTCTCCATCACTTCCGAAGGGTCAGGATAGTTCCGAAGACGCTTGGACATCTTTTTTCCATCTTCAGCGAGAACAATTCCGTTCACAAGTACATTGTTATACGCCTGTGAATCCATAATAGCTGTCGCGATAGCATGCAAATAATAAAACCAGGCTCGTGTCTGATCCACACCTTCGGCGATAAATTCAGCCGGGAAAGATTTTTCAAAGCTTTCCTTATTTTCAAATGGATAGTGAACTTGCGCATACGGCATTGAACCCGAATCAAACCAAGTGTCAAGAACATCCGGAATTCTTTTCATCACGCCGGCTTGTCCCGAGCTTGTCAAGGGACACTTTTCACACGAAAAAGTGATTTCATCCACAATGTGCTTATGAATGTCAGTAATTTTTTTTCCGGATAACTTTTCCAATTCCTCTATTTTCCCAATTACCCGAATTTCCCCGCACTTATCACAGCGCCAAATCGGAATGACCGACGCCCAAAAGCGCTGGCGGGAAATTGACCAGTCCCGCGCCCCCTCGAGCCAATTGCCGAATCTCCCCTTTTTTATATGAGAGGGCGACCAGTTGATTTTCTCGGCCAATTTCAGCATCTTGTCTTTAATTTCAGCGATTTTCACAAACCACGAAGAAGTGGCGTAGTTGAGAAGCGGCGTCTCGCACCGCCAACAGTGGGGATAGGAATGTTCATATTGCCTTTTGGAAAAAAGAAGTTTTTGCTTGACCAAATGTTTCACGATTTTCACATCCGTTCTTTGTGGGTCATCCGCCGGCTTCACGTCAAGCCCGGCAAAATCGCGCGCTTCCGGCCGGATCGTCCCGTCCATATCCACGTGTGAAACAAAAGGCAAATTGTTCTCTTGCCCCAAATTCAAATCATCTTCTCCAAAAGCCGGCGCGATATGGACAATTCCCGTTCCTTCCTCAGTCGTCACGAAATCAGCCGAATAAACTTTCCACCCGTTCTCGCGGTTTTTGAGATTTTGGTCACCGGAATAATAATCAAAAAGCGGTTTATATTTCTTGCCAATCAAGTCTTTCCCGCTCATTTCCCCTATCACTTTATATTTCCTATCTCCCATTATTTCCCCTACTCTTTCCTTTGCAATGATATATTGGCCATCTTCCCCATCTATACTTACTAATTGATATTTGATATCCGAACTCACCGCCAGTGCCACATTCCCAATCAGCGTCCACGGCGTCGTCGTCCAGGCTAGCAAAAAGACTTCCTCCCCTGCCCAAGGGGAGGTCATTGCATCAGCGGCGGGAGGAGTGAGAGCATCCTCTAGTTTAAACTTTACCACCACCGACAAATCTTTCACGTTCTTATACCCCTCCGCCACTTCTGATTGCGAAAGCGTCGTCTCGCACCGCGGACAGATATGCATCGAGCGATAGCTTTCATAGATGAGGCCCTTGTCCCAAAGCTGTTTGAAAACCCACCAGACCGATTCCATAAATGGAAGATCCATTGTCTTGTATGCCTTTTCCATATCTGCCCAGCGCCCCAGCCGCCGGATCACCTTTTTCCATTCTTCGACATATTCCAAAACTTTCGAACAACAGATTTCGTTGAACCTCGCAACACCGTATTTTTCCAAAATTTCTTTTTTGCGTTTGATGCCAAGTTCCTGTTCGGCAATATTCTCAATGGGGAGACCATGGCAGTCCCAGCCCCACACCCGCGGTACGCGATAGCCCCGCATCGTCCAATACCTTGGCACGACATCTTTCATGGTGCTCGCGACAATGTGACCGTAGTGCGGCGTCCCGGTCGCAAACGGCGGTCCGTCATAGAAAGAATAGAGTTTCGAATCTTTTCGAAGCTCCAAGGATTTTTCAAATATTTTCTCTCTCTCCCAAAACTCGAGGATTTTTTCCTCCATTTTGGGAAGTGATTGCTTGGGATCAACGGATTTGAACATAAAAATGCGATTACTTATCATCTTCGCGTCATTGCATGATAAAACTACCAAAAAATGCACTTTGAGTCAATTGATTCCGCCCCTAACACAAAGTGGTTTTAATAAATAATATCCTTCAGTATACTAGAATACTGAAGGATTGTTATTTCTTTCTTTTCTCCATCAAATTTAGTAAAAGGAAATGAAGTGGATATTTTCTTTTGAGATGTTGCCAGGAAAAAGGCGGCGCAGGCATTTTTTCTATTCCCCCAAGTTTGCCTGTTTTGTATCTTTGGATGACTTTTTTATATCCCCCGAAACCGTTATTTAGCCATTTCTCGACTTGGCCGATTGTCGCCAAGCCCATTTTCATCTTTCGGCTAATTTCATCATAAGTGAATCCCTCAAGAAGCATCTGTGCTGCCTGCAGACGTCGAGAAATCATGACAACCTCCGAAAGCGTCAAAAGATCTTTGAAAAACTCTTTGACTTCATCCCGACTTTTGAGAAGCGAAACCATGGTATAAAATTCTCCAAGATATTTCTTTTTTTCAAAATCGGAGAGCTGATTATATTTCACTTTTCCCGGCATATTATTTTTCATTAATTGTTATCAACGCTTATGTGATATCCTTCAGTATACTAGAATACTGAAGGATTATCAAATGAAGAAAAAAACAGTCTTGCGGACTGTTTCCAAAAAGAAAATATTTATTCTAAATATTCTTATAAACCTCAAGTGTTTGCCGTGCGCACTTTTCCCAGCTAAATTTTTTGACTTGCTCCCGGCCTTTCTTTGCAAGCTCTGATCTCAAATTCCCATCTCTTGCTAATTTCTCCATCGCCTTCCCAATTCCTTCCGTGTCGTGCGGGTCAACATAAAACGCCGCTTTGCCCGCGATTTCCGGAATGGAAGCAATGCGCGAGACAAGGCAGGGCGTGCCACAAGCCATTGCCTCAACGACAGTCTGTCCAAAGCCTTCCCAAAGAGATGGCATTACAAAAAATTCGGCATTTGCATAGAGCGGTTTTAGTTCTTCTCCGCCGACGTACCCGGTGAAAACTGCCTCGTCCCGAATGCCGAAGTCTCTCGCCATTTGAAAATATTCTTTGAAAAGCCAGCCACGTTTGCCCGCCACAACCAGTTGATAGTCAAATTTCCCTTGATATGATTTTTTGAAGCGGGCAAAAGCTTCCAAAACACGCGCCAAATTTTTCCGCGGCTCGAGCGTGCCCAAAAAGAGAATGTATTTTTCTCCCAGCCCGTATAATTTTTCAAGATTCTTTCGGGAGCAATCCCGCTCCTCCAAAAATCTCTTGTCGAGTCCGTTATAAATCACACTGATTTTTTCTTCCGGAAATCCCAAAAATCTCACTGCGTCTTTTTTGGTGGAATTAGAAACAGCAATGATCCGGTCCGATTTTTTGGCGGCGAACTTATAGAGAGCCTTGATTTTGGCAGTTGCTAGACGCGGAAAGAGATCCGGCACTTGGTAGGGCGCAAAGTCATAAAAAGTGGTTACAATTTTACCACGGTATGATGCCGGAACACGATATAGAGGAGAAGCGACATGAAGCACATCCAGTTTTTCCCGCAAATATGTCGCCATTCCCAAGATTTCCGAGTAGGCTCCCGGCATATATTTTTTGTAGTCCGAAAAGGGAAAAAACTTGATTTTCACATTGTCGCGCGCAAAGCGTTTGACATCCTTGTTGCGAACCTTAAAGTCAAAAAAAAGAACGTATTTGTTTTTTGAATCAATTTCGAGAAGATTTTTGATCAAATGCCAAACATAATGAGCCACTCCCGAGGAAGCTGATTTTTCCGGATTCAAAATGGCTCTCGCGTCGATTCCAATTCTCATACAAATATACTAATCCTTTTTATCCTATACTATTAATATACTATCACACGGCGGCAAAATCAACTTTTTCTTGCAATACTTGCTTTTGTGATATAAAATGAAAGGGTGAACAAAAAAAATCTTTCAAAACAAATTGGCTTTTTGCTTGTTGTTTTTTTCTTTGCCGTTGGAAATTTATCTCTTGCTTCCGCCGAAAAAAAAGTGTCAAAAAGTGTTGTCCCGACAGAGAATAGCGCTTGGAACTTTGAAGAAAATGAAGTCGTCGTGAAAATAGATTGCGCCGATTGCCTCGACTTTATTTCTCAAAAATACAGCGTTTCTCTCTCACCTCTTGGCGGAGATGAAAACGAAAATTTTTATCTCGCCAAGAGCCTTTCCGGAAAATCGGCACGAAAATTAGTGAAAGCGCTGGAAAAAGATCCTCGCGTCAGACTGATTCAGCCTAATTTTCGCTACCGGCCTTTGACTCGTGTACCCAACGACACATACCTTTCCCGAGAATGGTGGCTTTTTGATCCGAGCGCAAGCGCCAGTTCGCCTGAATTTAGCAAGGCTGGCGGCGCAAACATCATTTCAGCTTGGGAAAACGAAAACAAAAATCAGCGCAATGTCGCGGTAGCCGTGATTGATAGCGGAACCAACACAAAACACCAGGACCTCAAGAAAAACCTCACTAAAGGATCAGCCAAAGGAAAAAACTTCGAATACCCGAAAAAGAAACTCTCCGACTCCGACGGACATGGAACGTTTCTGGCTGGAGTCATCGCCGCCCAAACCAACAACAAAAAGGGAATTGCCGGCGCGAGCTTCTTCAATCATCTTCGAGTGATGAGTCTACGTTTTAATTTCACCACTTCCCAAGCCATCACTGCTTTGAACTACGCCGCATCGAAAGGCGTTCCGATTGTGAATGCCAGCTGGGGAAGTTACGGAGAAGAAGGACTAGATTTAGCTCTTAAGGATGCTATTTCACAATACAATGGTGTTTTCGTCGCCGCGGCCGGAAACGAGGGATTCAATCACGATTCAGGCGATCCCAGCAAAAAAATGTATCCTTGTGATTTTGATCTCCCAAATATTATTTGCGCCACTGCCTCTGATCAAAACGGGAATCTGGCTGGCTATTCCGACTACGGCGCGACTTCTGTGGATGTCGCCGCTCCCGGCGGAACAGATGAAAATCCGCTCATAGGCCTTAGCAAAAAGAAAAACGGCTATACTGAAGCGGTGGGCAGTTCCATTTCGGCCGCTTTCGTTTCCGCTGAAGCCGGGCTCCTCATTTCTAAATATCCAAACCTCACAAGCACGCAGTTGATTGAAATCATCAAAAATTCAGTTGACCAAAACGCGAGTCTTGTTGGAAAAGTTTCAAGTGGCGGGAAAGTGAATTTCTTGAAAGCGCTCGAGCTCGCGGCGAATTATTAAAAAAACTTACTACAAATAGTTGCAGTAAGGCGTTTTATGTGCTAAGAGGTTTCTTTGTTTACAAAAAATATCCGGCATAAGCCGGATACCAAGCTTTTAACATTTGGGGGTTGCTTGTCCGCCAAAGCTTTAGCGTCGGTGGGACTTTTGACATTTTTCAGTACGCTCCTTCAATCTTCACTCCGGTATAATAGTACTTCAAAACCCAGTCTGCGGATTTTCCGTCGCCGATCCAGCCCACCGCGCCATGGGCAGAAAGACCATACATGTGATTTCCTCCTTCTCCCGGCTCAAGATCTTTTTTTGTTCCTTCTTTGTGATCTTTCACTGATTTGAGATAAGGATAGTTGTCTCCCGGATAGTCGCGGGTTTTCCCGTTGGTGAAAGAACAATAGGGCGTGAGAGCAGTCTTCCCTTTATAGGTAACAATTTTTCCTCTCGTATCCTGAGCCGCCTCTTTGAATTTTGGAAATCTTTCTTCAATTTTGTATCCCTTGTATATTTGATCGCTCGAAGTGTCGGTGAGTGCAAAATTTTCTCCTTCGTGCTTGGTGCGCTTTTCGTTGTGATAGTATCCATAGGTCCGAAAAACGATTGAAAAAAGCTTATAGTATTCTGTCTTTGAATCGCCAATCTCCCCTGTTCCCCATGTGTATTGCTCCATTGGGAGAACATTGATGACCCAGGGCTCGCCGTCTTTGTTGAAAGAAAGCTCCAGCTTTCCTCGAAACTTGTCATACTTTACTGATCCGGATTTATAGCACCCGTAGGGGTTTGATTTTTTGTCGGCACTTGTGTTCACTTCGCAGTCGTCAATTTCAAAAATTCCATCCGTTCCGACTGGCTCAAGTAGCAGATAGCTTTCCGAAGTGAGGAGTGAAAAATTTCCGTCCGCGCCGCGAATGCTGAAATTTTTGTCGGACCGGTCAGCCTTCACCGCCGCGTTTTGTCCGCCGAGAATTTCCCGCAAGACATTTCCGCTTTTGTCTTTAATCCGAAAACCGGTCGTATTGTTCACGGTAATGGTTTTTCTGTTGCTGGTGTTCAATTTGAAAAGTCCCACTTTCATTTCCGGCCCGAGTGATCCCGAACCGCCCAAAACACTGCCCATTTTTTTGAGAGCCTTGCTCACTTTGTTGTATTCTTTTCTCGTCACTTTGGGAAGATATTTCTGCCACAGCGCCCGATCCACTCCGTTTCGCTCGAGCATTTTCTGCCATTTGGTCGCGCTGGATTTTGTTTTCTTTTTGGCTTCGGCGATATTTTGGGAAAACAAAAAACCCCCGCACAGGAATATAAACAAAATAATCAGAGGCAGTATCAAAATACGCTTGGAAATGATGTGTTTTTTTGTTTGTTTCCGAGTCATTATCGTATAGGATAGTTTAGCACATTTTTTGGAAAAAGTCCAATTATTTCGAATTGTGGAACAAGGCACGGCCCTTGGCGCTTTCAAATTATTCAGAATCTGAATCGAAGGAACTTTAAGCCTAGATTAAAGAAGCTATCGCCGAATGCACTTTTTGGTAATTTCTGAAAATTTTTTGGCTTTGTTCAAGCTAAAATAATTTTCAATTTTCGCTTATTCGGCTATTTAGCGACGAGTACTAAAAGGAAAGGTTATGGTTGGACGAGGCAGGCGTTATACTTCTTCACCTGACTGTTGTACTTTGCAATTATATTTTTTGTCTCTTCTGCCAACGCGTTATATCGCCTAACTAAATCGTTGTATTTTTCAATTTTTGCCCGCACCTTAGCAAGAGAATCGGAGTTCTCAATCTCTTTCTTTTGTTCGGCAAGCTCTGCTTTCAAGGCTGAGATTTCTTTTTCGTTTTCTTCAATTTGCTTTTTTAGTTTTGAGTCCGCTTTGGGGCAATCTGATTCCGGCCGACCAAACTCCTGAACAGCCATCCAGACAATTTTTCCTTCGAAAAATCCTTTTCCGACCGCTACCCCAATTTCTGAAAAGCCGGGATGTAAAATGTTCTCGCGATGACCGGGACTGTCCATCCATGCCTGGACCAGTGCTTGGTCGTCTTTGAAATTCCCGAGCGCCAAATTTTCACCGATGGCAATATAGGAATAGGACGCATCTTTAGCCAAATCCGCTGGTCCCTTTCCGTCGGGAGAAATATGATCAAAATATTGCCGGCGAAACATATCTTCAAGTTTGGCTTTGGCGGCCCGATTAAGAAGCTGGTTTTCGGAAAGCGCGCTGCGGCCGATTGCCGAACGTTCTTTGTTCGTCTCTTCGATAACTCCGGCTTTGGTGAGCACGGAAACCGGCGAGTTCTCCTCTGATCGGAGAGGGGGAGGCGCGCTTACTTCTGCCCCGATCTCGCGCTCCACTGATCCAAGCGCGATATTGCGCAGCTCCTCGAATTTTCCGCTGATTCGGTCGTACACGTCTTGAAGATCGGCACGGAAAAAAACCGCGACGGCGAGCAGGGCGAGAATTGCGACGATTGGAAATATTTTTTTCATCTTCGAGTTTTTTTCAGGACTTTTCCTTATAATACCACATAATACGACTGAAATGTCATTTTCGCTTCACTCGGACAGAACTTGCCAATCTAGCTTTTCTTTCGTATAATGCGGAAGCATTCAGGTTTGTTGAAAAATTGAATATACACATTCCGGGGTGGCGCAGCGGTAGCGCAGAGGACTGTTAATCCTTTGGTCGTGGGTTCGAATCCCACCCCCGGAGCCATCTTTAGCTAAAGTTGCGGAATAGCATGCGCTATTGCTATATACTTCTTAATTAACTCGAAATCTCTTGAAAATCAAGGAACCGCGCGAAAGGCGGTTTTTGGTTTATTCCGGATTTGGACACAACCCGCTCTCCGTCATCCAACGTTGGAAGATTGGAAAAAACCCAAATGAAAATCGGACTTGCCAGAGATCACAATTATATGTAAGATAAAACTTGTTGAAACTTGCTTAATTATTTTTGAAAACAAGAATGAAATTATTCAAAAAAAGAGGGGTGAAAATTGCGGCGGTGGTCGTCGTTTTAATTTTGGCCGTTGGCGGATTTTTCGCCTGGAAGACCGGCTGGACTATGAACAAAATTTCCGGCTCCAAAAATTCGGCTCTTGGAAGTTTTTTTAGCGAGAGCTCCGCTCTTCAAGCCGATGATGGACGGTTCGACATTCTGCTTCTTGGAATGCGGGGAGAAAATATGCCCGGCGGCGGCTTGCTTGCCGATTCGATTATGGTCGCTTCGTTCGACACCGAAAACAAACGAGTCGGTCTGATTTCGGTTCCCCGCGATCTCTGGGTCCAGATTCCCGGAACAAGCGAGCGCGGAAAGCTCAACTCCGTCTATGCCCACTGGGAATCTGGCGGAAAAGGCCAAGGCATTGAAAAAATGAAAGAAATGACGGGAACCATCACTGGCCTCAAAATCGACAAAGCGGTGGTTATCAATTTTGCCGGATTCAAACAGCTCGTTGACGCAGTGGGAGGAATTGACGTGAAACTTTCAAAGCCTTTTGCCGAAACCCAACAGTTTGTGGAAGGGCAGGAATGCGGAGGTTCGTTTTCGCTTCCGGCTGGAACAGTGCACCTCAACGGGGAAAAAGCTCTTTGCTACTCAAGAGCGCGGGTGCAAACCAATGACTTTGACCGCTCCAAGCGCCAGCAAGTTGTTCTTCAAGCGCTCAAAGCAAAGCTAATTTCGCTCGGAACGCTCGCCGATTTCTCAAAAGTGAACAATATTTTGAATATCGTCGGCGCGAATGTGAAAACTGATATGACGCCGGAAGAAATGAAGGGATTTTATGATCAATACGCAAATATGAAAGACGCTGAAATCTTCCAGCTCGTTTTTGAAAATTCAGAAAAAGGGCTACTCGAGGTTCCCCCAGCCGGAACGGGACTCGGCTACGTCCTCATCCCGCGCGCCGGCCAGGACAACTACTCAGTAATGCAGGAAGCTTGCAAGAATGTTTTCACCAAACAGGCGCAATAATGGGACTGCCGCCAATCAAATACTTTGACTTATTGAAACCAACAGCATTTTTAGCTAAAGCGCTAAAATCCTTTTCGCAAGAGCGCTTATCTCAAAATATATTTTCAAACGTGTTTTTCTTTGACAAAGCCTCTAATATGCCAGCGCAAGTTTGCAATCCCAATCTTTACTTTATGAAAAAAAGCGGGCTTCTGCGGCTCGCTTTTTTGTTTCCAACTTTTACGGTTTTCCGGGAATGCTTTCGGGAATGTTTTCCGGCAGTGGAAACTGGTCCTGCATTTCCTCGGGATTGGGAAAATTCTCTCGAAATTCCCGGGATTTCTTTTCCCACTCTTCCGCTTCCTGGTTCCATTTGTCGGCGTTGGCCTTCATCTGCTCGAGTCCGGGCTGGATTTTTTCAAGCTCTCTTTTTGCTTTTCTTGCTCCCCACCACCCGAGCGCTATCATTGCGATGATTCCGAGAACAACGACTCCCGCGCATCCCCCCAAAATCCAAATCCAGGCCTGGCTTTTCTTTTGAGATAAATCGCCCGCATTCGGCGGATTATCCCCCGGTCCCTGCGGCGCCGTTCCCGATCCGCCGGCCGATGGGGCAGACTGAACAGGCGGCAGAACCGATTGTGTCTGTGTTTCTGTCGGCTGGTTCATAAATTTGCTCGTTTTATCACTTAACTAACCTGGAATTATTATAGCACGTCGAGGCTGAAACAAAAAGCCAGTCAAACAATATTGCCTTTTCACTTCTTTTTTGATAAAGTAATCTCAACCGAGCTGCAAAATCTTTTCATTCCAAATAAAAATTCGCCGGGCTGACATTCCAAAAGAAGATGAAGCTCCCCGCGCTTACCTGTTTTGCGCAGGGGAACAAAATTATGGTAGTTTTTATCGTCATTATTCTTGTATTTTTTATAATCCTCAGCCTAGTGTATCTTCTCGCAAGCCTTTATAACAAAGATAGAAATATTGTGGGCGGGGCGGTTTTGATGTTGCTCACAATGATAATTTTTCTTGTTCTTTTTCTTTTTTCCGTCCACGAACGTCGACAAAAAAACCAGACTGGAATGAATTTTCCCATCCACTTGGCATAGCTTTTCAAGATTCTTTTTGTTGCAAAAAATTGTAAAAACCAGTAATTATCCCTTGTTCCCTGTTCTTTAGTTCTGCAAAAAGTAAATAAAAGTGTGCGAAAATGTCCCTACGGGCATTTTCGCACACTTTTGAGAACACTGATTTTTTTTATCAAGAGATGGTATCTTGTATCATGAAACAATGGAGCTGAAAATTACAATATATGAAAGTTTTGATTCTTGACTCCGGCGGGCGGGGAGATGCGTTGGGGTGGTGCGCAAAACAAGATCCGCGTGTGGAAAAAGTTTTTTGCCTGCCGGGGAATTTTGGAATGGAAAAAAATGGAATAATCGTCCGGCCGGATATTCGAACGCCGGAGGATATTGTGCGCTTTGCCCTCGAAGAGAAAATTGACCTCGCTATCGGCGGCTCGGAAGGAATTTTGAGCGCCAGCGCGGCTGATATTTTTGAAAAAAACAATATTCCTTTCATCGGCCCCAAAAAAGAAGCGACTATTTTGGAATCAAGCAAGGGCTACACGGATATTTTGTGCCGCGAAATCGGCGTTCCCGTTCCCAAATTTGAAATTTTCAAAGATCCGAAAAAAGCCAAAGAATATATAAAATCACTACCATATATGGTGGTGGTGAAATGTGATGGCCTCGCTGAAGGAAAAGGCGCGATTGTTTGCAACTCTCAAAAAGAAGCCTGTGAAGCAGTGGATCGCATATTTGAAATGCAGCATATTGGAAAATGGGGTGGAAAAAGCGTGGTCGTTCAAAAAAGAATTTTTGGCCGGGAACTTTCTTTTTTCTGCATCACTGACGGCAAAACTTTGGTTCCTCTTCCGGTCGCTCAAGACTATAAGCGAGCAAAAGACAAAGACGAGGGAAAAAATACCGGCGGGATGGGATCCTATTCTCCTCATGAATGGGAAGGACCGGAGCTTGAAAAAATCGTCACCGAAAAAATCGCCTCCCCGCTCCTCAAAGGATTTCGGGAAAAACGGGAAATAAATTATCAAGGATTTATCTATTTCGGACTAATATTCGAAGAAGGAGACATTAATAAACCAATATTGCTTGAAATTAACGTGAGATTGGGCGATCCGGAAGCGGAAGTGATTCTTCCTCGCCTCAAAACTCCCCTTCTCGATATTTGTCAGGCCCTTTTGGAAAACAAACTAAACGAATTGAAAACAGAATTCAGCCCCGAATATTTCTGCGACGTGGTGGCTGCAAGCGGCGAAGTGAAAAGCGCGGGGCGCGGAAAATATCCTGGCTACCCGGGACGGTATAAAATTGGATTTCCCATTTCCGGATATTTCGAGGGCAATTTCGAGAGCCTCACTTTTTCCGCCGGGATCACAAAAAGCTCCAAAGAAAAATATATCACTTCCGGCGGCCGGGTGCTTCATCTCGTCGGACACGGACCAACCCTTGAAGAAGCCCGCCGAATGGCTTATGCTGAAATAGAGAAGATAAAATTTGATGGAATTTATTTTCGGAAAGATATTGGAAAAATTTCTCAATAATCATTAGCATTCGAAATCAGAAATGAAGGGTGCGAATTTTTTTTGGAGAGGGATAATTATTTTGAGTTCGTTGTTTCTTTCCGGATGCCTCTATTCTAACAAGCCACAAGATCAAGTTCTTCGAAACGCGCCAGCTTATGACGTGAAAAGTTATGCCGAGCGTCAGCCGGAGGACCCCGACGCGGTGAAAAGGCTTTCGGTGAGCGCGGGAGCCAGTCAGACCGAAAACAAGAGCCAGCCGCAAACCGCTCAAGAAACAAACAATCCCGGTGCCAAACAGCCGCCTGCTATGCAAATTGACGCCAACAAAACTTACCAAGCTGTTCTCAAAACTTCCGAGGGCGAGATTACGATTGACCTCGACGCAAAAAATCGACCCAAAACAGTCAACAATTTTGTTTGTCTTTCCCGTGATGGATTTTATAACGGCACAATTTTTCATCGAGTGATCAAGGGTTTTATGATTCAAGGAGGCGATCCGAATGGTGACGGAACCGGCGGACCAGGATACAAATTCGATGATGAAAATCTGGAAGGAAAATATACTCGCGGAACGGTCGCCATGGCCAATTCCGGACCCAACACCAACGGCAGTCAATTCTTCATCATTCACAAAGATTATGATCTTCCGAACAACTATGTCATCTTTGGTCATGTTTCCGCTGGAATGGAAACCGTCGACAAAATCGCCGAAGCCGAGGTGACTATGTCCAGCTCTATGGAAAAATCAAAACCAGTGAGCCCGGCGAGGATTGATTCGGTGGAAATTTTGGAGAAATAGATTTTCTTGATACGTAAATTGAATATTCTCCATGAAAAAACATTGTCTGGTCAGAAGACACCGGATACAAAACCAACGAGCGAAGGTATAAAAAAATAGGCTATAATTGAAATATGAAACTCCAATTTCTCGGAACCAACGGCTGGTTCGACAATGAAACGGGAGATACCGTCTGCGCTCTTTTGGAGAGCAAAAAATGCTATGTCATCTTTGATGCTGGAAATGGAATTCGAAAATTAGACCGACACATAAAATCAAAAAAGCCGATTTTTCTTTTCTTGAGTCATCTGCACCTTGACCATACTTTCGGCTTCCACATTTTTCCCAAATTCAAATTCAAAAACAAAATTTTCGTTTTTTGCCCACCGGACCTCAAAAAACATCTATTGAAATTGGTTGATCATCCCTACACTATGCCTTTTCGGGAAATGAAATTGAACGTGAAAGTGAAAGAGCTGTCAAAAAACTGCTCCGAACTCCCTTTTCCGGCCGAATGCAAGAAACTTTTTCATATTGACCCGTCATTTGGATATAGAATCACGCTTGACGGAAAAAATATTGCCTATTGCTGTGATACGGGGCCTTCAAAAAATTCGATTTATCTTGCCCGCGAGGCTGACATTTTGATTCACGAATGCGCCGCCGTCCCAAAATTCCAGTCTGGAAAATGGGGACACTCCAATCCAGAAGAAGCGGCTCGCATTGCCCAAAAGGCCAAATGCAAGAAGTTGATTCTGACTCACTTTTCCGCAAGCAGATATGTTTCTCCAAGGGACAAACAAAAAGCCCTGAAAACAGCCAGAAAAATTTTCTCGCAGACCATCGCGGCAAAGGATGATATGGTTTTGAAAATCTGACAATTATTGTTTGACTAATATCCAAGATAAAGTATTATAAGAAATAATCACTGTGGGGAAACTCCGCAGTTATTTTTTGAAAAAATATAATTTTTATCTCAACTTTATGAAAAAACCCAGATATAAGCGTGTGCTTTTGAAGCTTTCCGGTGAAGCTATGCGCGGAAAGCGCGAATTCGGAATTGATCCGGAATTTATTGGCTACCTAGCCGACGAAATCGCAAGTGCCCACAAACTCGGCGTTCAAATTGCGATCGTCACCGGCGGCGGAAATATTTTCCGCGGAGTAGCTGGAAGTAAAAAAGGGATGGACGAAGCCACCGCCCACTATATGGGAATGCTCGCCACCATTTTCAATGCTATGGCTCTCCAAGACGCGCTTGAAAAAAAAGGTTTGATTGTTCGTCTTCAAACAGCCATCGAGATGAAGCAAATTGCCGAAAATTTCATCCGCAAAAAAGCCATTCGGCACATGGAAAAGGGGCGAGTGGTGGTCTTGGGAGGCGGAACAGGCCTTCCGTTCATAACAACCGACACGGGAGCGGCCATGCGGGCGCTTGAACTTGGTTGCGACGCTGTTTTCAAAGCAACCAAAGTGGACGGAGTCTATTCCAACGATCCTGAAAAAAATCCAAAAGCCAAAAAATTTGCCTTCCTTTCTTTTAAAGAAGCGTTCAAAAATGAAAAAATAAAAGTGATGGACAAAGCGGCTGTTGAGCTTTGCATGCAAAACAACCTCAAAATATATGTCTTCAATATTTATAAAAAAGGCGCTCTTCAAAAAGCGCTTTTGGGAGAAAAAGTGGGAACGGTGATAGATTAACCATGGTAAAATTTTTAAAACCGAATATTTTTCTGCTTTCCAGTTCACTTTATGTTTCTTTTCAGCTTTTTGCGAACGTGCTTTCAACCAAGATCGCGATTTTGCCATATCTCAATCTCGCCATTGACGGAGGAACGGTGATTTATCCTCTGACATTTACGCTTCGTGATCTTGTCCACAAAACGCATGGCAAGCGCGACGCAAGACAGGTGATTGTTATCGCGGCGGCTCTGAACGCAGTTATGTTCGGACTTTTTTGGCTTATTGGGAAAATGACTCCCGATCCGGCGTGGCAATTTCAAGAGGCTTATGAAAATATTTTGCTTCCCGTCGGCCGGATTGTTTTTGCAAGCATCATCGCCCAAGTAATTTCGGAACTCATCGATACCGAAATCTTCAGCAGAATATACAAAAGAATAAATGATGCTTTGGCTGTCTTCTTTTCAAACACTGTCGGTCTTGTTGCTGACAGCTTCATTTTTTGTTTCATTGCCTTCTTGGGCACGCTTCCTTTTGCAACCGTCATGCAAATTGTTTTCACGAACATTTTGGTGAAGTTTGCGATCAGCACTTTGAGCATCCCCGCCATCCGCCTTGTCCCAAGAACGGCCAAGTTTGAGGATATCTAGTTTGGGCTCGTAGCGGACTCTACTTTTTTTTGTGCATAGTATACACAAATATTCGATCAACGACTTGTATGTACTTTTTGCTTTTTTGTTTTCTTCACGCAAATGATTTTTACGGCGGGAGATTTTAGAATAGAGTATATTATATAAAAAATATTTCGCACATAATACCTGCCCGCAATGTTTCGCATAGCGATACCGGCGGGCCGGATAAAAATTTATGGACTACCAAAAACAAATTGCCCGGGCGCTTTTGAAAATTGACGCCGTCGGCTTCAAGCCAAATGAACCGCTTACTTTCAAGTCGGGGCTCATTTCTCCAATTTATGTTGACAACCGGATTTTTCCGTATAATCCAAAGGAATCAAATTGGTCATCGAAGCCTTCGCGGACAAAATCGAAAAAGACAAAATTGATTTCGATGTTCTGGCCGGTATTGCCGTTGGGGGAATTCCCCACAGCGCGACATTGGGATATCGCCTCCAAAAACCGTCAATTTTCATCAGGAAAGAAGCCAAAGGTCATGGAAAAGGAAAAAGAGTCGAGGGTGGCGAAGTGAAGGAAAAGAAAATCCTTTTGATTGATGATTTGGTGTCCACTGGCTCAAGCAGTATTTCCGGAATCCAAGCTTTGCGCGAAGAGGGAGCAACGGTCAATGATTGCCTCATTATTGTGAGCTACGAATTTCCGGAATCGCGGGAAAATTTTGCCAAAGCAAAGGTGAAGCTCCACGCTCTCACCAATTTCCCGACCATTTTCGAGCAAGCCATCGAAATGGGAAAAATAACGGAGAACAAGAAAAAAATCATTGAAGAATGGTATACCGACCCTTGGAAATAGGCAGAGAAATATAGGTTTGTTAAGAAATAATCACACATTACCTACAACAACGATCGTCACTAATGAAATACGAATTACCCTATGCCAATTATCGACAAATACAACTCTCGAGTGGACAATGTGAATTCTCTTGTGTGCGTGGGTCTTGATTCGGATTTTGCCAAAATTCCAGAGCAATTCCGAAAACAGGAAAATCCGCAGTTTGAGTTCAACAAATGGATCATTGATCAGACTCATGAATTCGCGGCAGCCTTTAAAGCTAATATTGCTTTTAACGACGCCCGGGGCGATCAGGGACTTCGCGAACTCAAAATGACCCAAGATTACTTCAAAGAAAAATATCCGGATATTTTCCGCATCTGCGATTCAAAACGCGGCGATATCGGAAACACCAACAGCGGATATATTGAAGAGCTTTCTGATTGGCTTGATTTCGACGCAATCACTTTGCATCCGTATATGGGTCGCGAATCCCTTCAGCCCTTTTTTTGATCGATCTGAAAAAGGGTGCATTGTTCTTTGTCGAACATCAAATCCCGGCGCGGGAGAATTGCAAGATTTGATTGTTGACGGAAAACCGCTCTGGCAGATTGTTACTGAAAAAGTAAAAAATGAATGGAACGTGAATGAAAACTGCTTGCTCGTGGTCGGAGCGACCGTCCCGGAAGAAACAAAAAAAATCCGCGGGCTGGTTGAGAATCTTACGTTTCTCATGCCCAGCATCGGCGCCCAAAGCGGAGATGTGGAAGCGGCCGTGAAAGCCGGATTGAATTCCGAAAAAAAAGGATTGATCATCAATTCTTCTCGCAGAATAATTTTTTCAGAAAACCCAGCAAAAGAAGCGCGAAAATTGCGGGACGAGATAAACAAATATCGGTAGGCTCTGCAAAATGCCTGCCTCTCACCTGCCTCATCGTCAGACAGGCAAGATATTCACGAAAAAAATGAGCAGTTTGAAATATTTTCTTTTTGCCGGTGTAATTATAATTGCAGGAATCATTTTCTTTTTCGCCGGCAAATTTTTCTCTCCCGATGCGAAAAACATCTCAAAATCTTTCAAAGATAATCCGATAAACACTTCAAACCATATGAAAATCACAAGCCCCGCCTTTGAACACAACGGCAGTATCCCTTCAAAATATACTTGCGACGGAGAAAATACAAATCCGCCTCTCGAGATTTCGGACATTCCGGGACTGTCGCCAATTCCCATATCAAAAAAGACCATTTTTTGGTATAATTAAGGCAGTATTTAAGCCTTAAGCAAGTC
>FWPV01003425.1_pt1 | contig 18342 bp, 14 predicted proteins | sample 2228371 | NCBI WGS metagenome assembly FWPV01 (sample SAMEA103939776, study PRJEB20133) | metagenome
CACTTCGTAGATCCGTGGCATGGCCCAGTCGATGATCTCCCGGTCGATGATCAGCGGCGGAGCGAAGCGGATGACGTGCTGGTGGGTCTCTTTGGCCAGGATGGATCGCGCCTGGAGCGCCTCGCAGAAGCGGCGCGCCCCGCCGGCTTCAGGTTTCAGTTCAACGCCGATCAGCAGGCCCTTTCCGCGGACTTCTTTAATATTATGGGCGGGAATCTCGGACAGCCTCTCCATGAAGTATTCGCCCATCTTCGCAGCGTTCTCGACCAGATTTTCGTCGGTAATGACCTTTAAAGCTTCGCGGGCGACGGCGCAGGCCAATGGGTTGCCGCCAAAAGTGGATCCGTGCTCGCCGGGGACGAATAATCTCATAATCGGTTCGTCTGCCAGGACTGCTGAGACGGGGTAAAAACCGCCGGAGAGCGCCTTGCCGATCACGGTCATATCCGGCCGGACGCCTTCATGATTGCAGGCGAAGAGCTTGCCGGTCCGCCCCAGCCCGGTTTGAATCTCATCGGCGATGAAAAGGACGTTATGTTCCTTGCACAGTTGGCTGACTTGCCGGAGGTAGCCGGCTGGAGGGATGATCACCCCTCCCTCGCCCTGAATCGGCTCAAGCATGACCGCGGCGGTATTCGGAGTGAGCGCCACTTCGACCGCTTTGGCGTCCCCGTAGGGCACGACCTTGAAACCGGGCGTAAAGGGCCCGAACGCGTCTTTATAGAGCGGTTCGGTCGAGAAGGACACGATGGATATGGTCCGTCCGTGGAAGTTACCGCTGGCGACGATGATCTCAGCCTCGAAGCGGGGAACGCCTTTGACCTCATAAGCCCATTTTCGGGCTAGCTTAAGCGCGGTTTCGACCGCCTCGGCGCCGCTGTTCATCGGCAGCGACATGTCGTAGCCGGTCAAATCGGATAATTCTTTATAAAAGAGAGGCAGCTGATCATTGCGAAAGGCGCGCGAGGTGAGGGTGATCTTTTCGGCCTGTTTGCGCATGGCTTCCAAAATGCGCGGGTGGACGTGACCCTGGTTGAGGGCGGAGTAGGCGCTCAAGCAGTCCAGGTAACGGTTGCCTTCGACGTCGTAGACCCAGACGCCCTCGCCGCGAGCCAGAACGACGTCGAGCGGGTGGTAATTATGCGCGCCGTAGCGGTCTTCGATCTCGATATATTCGTGGGTGTGCATGAAGCGTCTCCCTCTATTCGCGGGTAAGCATGCGCACCAGGATGGCCTTCTGAGCGTGCATGCGGTTATGTGCCTGGGGGAAGAGCCGGGAATGAGGCCCGTCGGCAACTTCGTCGGTGATCTCCTGTCCGCGGTGGGCCGGAAGGCAGTGCATGACGATGACGTCCTTGCGGGCTTCGGAAACAAGCCTCGCGTTGACCTGCAAAGGCGGGAACACCGCTTCGCGTTTCTTGGCTTCCGCTTCCTGACCCATGGAGGTCCAGGTATCGGTATAGATCACATGAGCATCTTTGACTGCCTGATGCGGGTCGCGCAGGAAGTTCAATTTTGAGCCCGTTTCAGCCGCGATAGATTTGGCGATTTCGACAGCGCGAGGGACGATGTCGTATCCTTCAGGGCAGGCAATGGTGAAGTTGGCGCCCAGTTTGGCACAGATATGCATCAGCGAGACCGCCACATTGTTGCCGTCGCCGATGAAGGTGACGTTCAGGCCTTTGAGCGAGCCAAATTCCTCTTGAATCGTGAGGGCGTCCGCCATGGCCTGGCAGGGGTGGTTGTAGTCGCTCAAGCCGTTGATGACCGGAACGCTGGACCATTTTGCCAGCTCGGTGACGTGCTCGTGGGCGAACACGCGGGCCATGATCGCGTCGACGTAGCCGGCCAGGACGCGGGCGACGTCGGCGATCGATTCGCGCTGCCCAAGTCCGATCTCATTCGGGGAAAGGTAAAGCGCATCCCCGCCCAAATGGCGCATCGCCATGTCGAAGCTGACCCGGGTGCGCAGACTGGGTTTTTGGAAAATCATTGCCAGAACTTTCCCTCTCAGAATGGGTTGGTTTCCGCCCTGTTTCCACTCTTCTTTCAGCCGGACGGCGAGGTCCAGCATATCCTGGATCTCAGCAGGAGAGTAATCGGATACGGCGAGAAAGTCTTTTTTCATATATGCTCCTGTTGTCGATATGCTTGATACTGCCCGGTTGAAGTATATCATATGGGTAGATCAGGTGAAGTGGACGATTGCACGCTCCCCTGACGCGGATTGTCATATGAATCAGCGAGGCTCCCCCGATTTCCAGTTTGATCAATCCGGAGGGCGTCCCTTGGATAGGATGAGCAGAAAGTAAGGCAAGCGTCTTTAAATTGACTTGCCAGCCGGCTGGTTGTAGAATTTTATTATCCGTCCGAAGCCTGCAGAAATGCGAGACAGCATGAGCAGATTAGGGGTAGGTGGGCCGATGAACCGTGGTTTATTAAAAATCCGTTTACCAGATGGAACCAGCAGTGATTTTCCGATCCAGTCGGAAGCTTTTTCCGTGGGGCGGGCGCCGGATAACGATCTGGTCATCAGCCATCCGTCTGTTTCTCGGAAACACGCGCGGATTAAAATCGAGGGGGAAACGCTGATCATTGAAGACCTAAATTCTGCCAATGGATCCTTTCTGGGAACCAGCCCGATCCCTGCCAATACACCAACCGCGGTATCCAAGGGTGCCAGACTGGTGCTTGGCGAGGTTGGTCTGGAGTTTATCCCTCCTGCGCCGCCCGAGGAGGTGATGCGCGAACCGACGGTGATGGCGCCACGCCCGGAACCCCCTCCGCAGAAGCCTCCGCCTCCGCAGCCCAAACCCGCCCCTCAGCCGCAGCCGCCGCCAATACCTGCACCCCCTCCTCCGCCGCAAAGGACGATCGGCCTGAAACTGGTTGGACCGGATGATCCCGTTATGCCCGGTCACTCGACGATTGCCCAGGTGACCGTCCAGAACCTCGGCTCGATTGTCGACGAGATGCATATCCGAGTGACTGGGGTACCCGAAGATTGGGTGCGGGTGAATAAAGAAAATCTGCGGCTATTACCGAATGCCCAGGAGCAGGTGATCATTACCTTCCAGCCGCCGCGCCGCTTCAACGCCGTAGCCTGGACTTATCCCTTCGAGGTGGTGGCGACTACGAGAGAATATCATACTAGTGAAGCAGTTAAAGGAAACCTTACGGTTCTCTCTTTCATCGACTTTACGATGGAGCTGAAACCTGTCCGGTCGCGGCGCGATTTTTCGCTGATTACCCGGAATATGGGTAACGTTCCGGTGACCTATTCCCTATTCGCCATGGATGACGAGGCAGCCCTGGAATATTCGCTCAGTCAGCCTTCAGTCACTCTGCGCCCCGGACAGATCGAATCGGTTCATCTGAGGGTCGCTCCCCGCCGGGGGTTCCGCCCGGGAGGGCGTCAGTATCTGCCCTTCACGGTCATTGGACGCCCGGGCCAGGATGGCAAGGAAGTTAAAACGACCGGGCAGCTATCACTCAGGTTGGGTATCCCTGCCTGGCTGATTTCAATTCTGATTATCCTGCTGGCGGCCCTGGTAGTCGGAGCAGGAGCCGCCTATACCCGCCTGTGCCCGACTTACTGGCCGGAGGGGCCGTTCTGCCCGGCAGGCGCCCGCCCGGTGATCAACGCATTCATCGCTTCTGCCGAGGAGGTCGAACCAGGCACAACCATCACCCTGGGCTGGGATGTAAGCGGAGCGGATCAGGTGCAGATCAGCGGACCGCTGCAAAATACGGTCGATGCCACCGCGACCATGACTTATGTGGTTACGGGCCCGGTGACCTTCACCTTGCGGGCAACGAATTTTGCTGGTACGGTCGAGCAGTCGATCGCGATTATGATCAAAGGGCTTCCGCCGGCGATCAAATCGTTCACCTCTGATCCAGGCGCGGTCATCCGGGGGCAGACCGACAAAGTCTTACTCAGCTGGGTCGTCGAGGGCGTTCCGTCTGTGAGCATCATCGGAGTTCCTCAGCAAAATTTAAGCCCGGTGGGCAGCGTCGAAGTAAACGCGCCTGACAGCAATTACACCTATACGCTGGTGGCGAAGAACGATTATGGTGAAGCCACCCAGGATCTCATCCTGGTCGTATCGGACGCGGGCTGCATCATCGCGAACCCGTCCGACGCAACTGAACCGCTGCGTGAAGGACCGCACCCGAGCAACCCCGAGATCGTGATTCTGAATAACGGCGAGGCTGTTGAGCCGGTTGGACGGAATTCGACGATCACCTGGCTGTTGATCCGGGCGCGGAATAAGGAAGGCTGGGTGATTGCTGACCACGTCAGCTGCGCGGCGGGAAGTTTTGCGACATTCCCGACAATTAATCCGGCTAATATTCCAACCCCGGTTCCAACGGCGACCGCGACCATCACGCCGACACCCACGATCACATCGACCGCGCTGCCGGTACTGCCTGGAGGGATTGTCCGGACAAGAATCGTCGGTCCGATCTATATCATCCCATCCTCAACGCCCACGCCGTGAGCCGGGACTGACCGTTGAGATCGCGATTCACCAAGTATGTTTGGCTTGTACTGGCCTATAACCTGGCGGTGATCCTGTGGGGCGCCTATGTGCGCGCAACCGGATCGGGGGCAGGCTGCGGAGCTCACTGGCCTTTATGCCAGGGAGAGGTTGTCCCGCGCGAGCCTGAGGTCGAAACGTTGATTGAACTCAGCCACCGTCTGTCAAGCGGATTGGTGCTGATTTTCGCCCTGATTTTGGTAATCTGGGCATTCAAAGTCTTTCCGAAGGGCAGTCTGGTTCGCAAAGGGGCAGTCGTGACCCTGGGCTTTACATTGACCGAGGCGCTGGTTGGAGCGGGGCTGGTCCTTTTTGGACTGACCGCCCAGAATGATTCTGCCGCCCGGGCGGTTTCGATCGCTGTTCATCTGGTCAACACATTCCTCCTGCTGGCTTCCCTGAGTCTGACCGCGTGGTGGGCTGCCTGCGGCGAGCCAGCCCGTTTTGAGTGGAAGCCCAGATCCTGGCTGCTGACGGTTGCATGGGTGGGTACGCTTTTCATCGGGGTGAGCGGAGCAATCACCGCCCTGGGCGATACCCTTTTCCCCGCCAGCTCTCTAATGGAAGGCTTTTCTCAGGATTTTGACGCTTCTGCGCATTTCCTCCTCCGCTTACGCGTCTACCATCCGCTGGTGGCAGTGATCGTCAGCGGGTACATCCTGGGTTTAATCCGCTGGCTGCAGAGGGACCGGCAGTGGGAAAGGAAATGGGTTTTCAGGTTATTGACCAGCCTGATGATCACCCAGTTGGCTGCCGGGGCGATCAATGTCGTTCTGCTCGCGCCGGTATGGATGCAGCTGGTTCACCTGCTGCTGGCGGACCTGGTTTGGATCAGCCTGATCCTGGCCAGTGAACTAGTTTTTCGCGGCGGATTGTCTGGCGAGCGCCTTGCGAACCGCGCGGTCGAAGTAGGCGTTGAACGGCCTGCGGCCTAAAAGCCCCATCAAGACCCAGAGGAGCTTGGTTTCTTTTCCAGGCAGAATAAAATACTTGCCCCGGCTGACTCCTTTGATGATCTCTGCTGCGGTTTGATCGGCGCTGGCAACGCCGGCAACCCCGGTGATCATGCTGGTGATCTCAGGCTTGTATTGTTTTTCATACGCCAACTGGGGAGTATCCGTATCTCCGGGAAAGACGATCGAAACCTGGATCCCATTCGGTTTCAATTCCATCCGCAGCGCATCCGCCAGCCCCCAAACCGCATATTTCGACGCGCCGTAGGCTGAATATCCGTAGAAATTGTAATACCCGGCGCCAGAGGAAATGCAAACGATCACACCGGAACCGCGCTGGACCATGCCCGGCGCGACGGCGCGGATGGCATACAACGTACCGTAATAGTTGACATCCATGTTCCATTTGAAGATTTCATCGGACAGCTTCAGGAATTCACCCGGATGGGTAACGCCTGCGCAGGTGATGAGAATGTCCGGGACGCCAAACTTCTGGATCAACTCGTTAAATTTAGAATAGACCTCATCCCGTTTGGAAACGTCGGATGGGAAAGCGGTGACGAAGCGACCGCTCAGGGCGCGTAACTCGATCTTCTGGCGAGCCTTCTCCAGATTTTCCGGCGTCCGGGCTGTGACGGCGATATTCGCGCCGAGCGCCGCCAGCTGGCAGGCGAGCGCCAGGCCAATACCGGTCGATCCCCCGGTGATCAGGACAAATTTATCACGGTAGAATTGGTCAATGGGGGGCAATGAGGGGTCCTATTAATGTCCGCAGGTTGAGCAGTTTCCGCCGGAACAGGACGCACAACCGCCTGGACCGGTTGTGAGAGAACGGCCTTCCGAGCCGGCAAAAAATACCGATAAAGCCCGTCTGGTGTTCTCACTGTGGCAGTTCTTACACGCAATCGGCTCGTCCGCGTCCTTCATCGAGCGGAAAACATCAAATTTAACACCGCAATCGTTGCACAGATACTCATAGATCGGCATGTATTCCCTCCGCGGTCAGGCGGATAAGATTTTATCCGGATTGATATCTTCGGTCAATGGGTTTCTCTGCAGCCGGAGTGGAAAAGCGCAGGGTATAGACAGCGATCGCAAAAGCCACAGCGGCGTTCAGGGAGCGTTTAAACCCGAGCATCGGAATCCAGAGGGTTTGGTCACAGAGGGCGAGGATGTCGGGATCAATCCCATCGATTTCGCTGCCGATCACCAGGGCGGTTGGTTCTTCGAGCGGTGTTTTTGCGGCTTCGAACAGGCTGAGCGCCCCTGGGCCGATTTCTAGCCCCAGGATGCGCGAGCCCGCCGCTTTCAACTCATGTACTAGATCCACTCCATTGGGATGATAACTCCAATCGACAGCGTGTTCGGCCCCTAGCGATACTTTAGCGACCTTTGCCTGAGTGGGAAGCGGGGTGACGCCGCACAGATACAGCCGGCGCAGCCCGGCGCCGTCGGCGGTGCGGAACATCGCTCCGACGTTGAAGCTGGAGCGGATGTTATCCAAAACCGCGTCTATGACAGGCAGATTTACAGCCGGCAACCGCGGGTTGGAGGCCAGGACCTCCTCGCGGGTGGGCGCGCGCTCAAGCGGCGATCCGCAGCGGGGGCAGGTTTCGCGCGGCTGGCGCTCCAGCTGGGCGGGGAAGCGCAGCCGGCAGAGGGGGTTGGTGCACTGGTAAAACAGGTTTTTTTCCAAGGATGTTTGGCGAGCTGATTGGATTTTATGCCTTACTTAAAAAACAAAGCGGTGCGGGTGATCCGCGAGCGAGCGGGATCCAGCCCAAGTTCGCGCAGGACTTCGTCTGGACGGCCGGTGGCTCCTTCGCGGGCAGCCAGGCGCATTTCCAGTCCGACTTCGCCGTTGGATAACAATATTAGCGACTCGATCAGCGGGCGGAGGTCGTAGGTTTTCTTACGGCGTACTCGAGGCAGTGAAGAAGCGGCGAGTACTCGTTGAATTTGAACGGAAAGGTGGTCTGCATCTGCGGGATCGAGAAATTCAATGATATAGGCGGTAGAAACGACCAGGCTTTGCAGAGCCGGAGAATTCAGAGGAACCACCATTGCAGATTGGATGTCAATCCCGGGCTGGCGGGCAGCCGATAGAGCGCGAAGCAATCCACGGGCGTCCATCTGGTCATCGTCCAGCCAGACATCGACTATCTCAGCCCGGCTGAGAAAGCCTAACGGCAGCGGGCAGGCTTGCTGGATTTTCGCCTGAGGGTGAAATCCTAGCGAATAAGCCATTTGCAAGGCTGCCCGGCGAAGGTAACGTTCCCAGACTTTTTGCATATCCAGGTTGCCGGTGTAGCGCAGAGATTCTGTTTTGGCGTATTCTATCCGGAACCGCTGCATGGTTAACCCTCCGCTGCCGGAAGGGAAAAGCGGGCAGTGCGCGGAGAAACCTCGGGGCACTTCCAGCTGTCGCCTTGGTGTTCGCGGCGGATACGAGCAAAAGCCGGCAGGATTCCGCAGGCGTGGCATCCCTCGCGGCAGTCCCCGCGCAGGATTCCCTGTTGACTGTTATGGTACTCCTTCAGCAGGTATGCTTTACGGACTGCCGGGTCGATGTGATCCCAGGGGAAAAGCTCGTCGTCGCTGCGCTGTCGGTGGGTATAGAAATCCGGGTCCAATCCGACCTCGCTGAATGCATCGGTCCAAATCTCGTAGTGGAAATGATCCTGCCAGGCGTCGAATTTGGCTCCGTTGCGCCAGGCCGTATAGATGACCTGAGAAAGGCGGCGGTCGCCGCGGGAGAGCCAGGCTTCCAGCATGGTATCCCTGGGATCGGTCCAGGTCATTTTCAGACCTGGACCACGCAGCTCGCAGCGCAGCAGGTTCAGTTTTGCTTCGATTTGGTCCAGACTGTCGCAAGAAGCCCACTGAAAAGGGGTGTGCGGCTTTGGCACAAAAGTGCTCACGCCGGCGTGAAGGGTGGCTCGCCTGCCGATCACGTTTCGTCCCTCTGCAATGGCTGCCTTGCAGAGATCTGCAATTGCCTGAACATCTTCTAGCGATTCGGAGGGATGACCGATCATGAAATAGAGTTTGACGTGGGTCCAGCCGCGGCTGTAGATGGCGCGCACGGTTTCTAGCAGCTGACCGGTTTCAATCGGTTTGTTGATGATGTTGCGCATGCGTTCAGTCGCGGCTTCAGGCGCAAGGGTGAAGCCGCCCTGGCGGGAGCCCTTTAATTTTTCCATGAGGTCGATGGAAAAGGATTCGATCCGCAGAGAGGGCAGGGAGATGACCAACCGCTGGCGGGTGGCCTGCTGGCTGATCTGTTCGACCAGTTCCAGGATGTTGGTGTAGTCTGAGGAGGAAAGCGAGAGCAGGGCGACCTCTTCATAGCCGGTGTTTATCAGAGCCTGGGTAACCGCTTCCAGGATTTCCTCGACGGAACGCTCGCGCACGGGGCGGTTGACCATTCCGGCGTGGCAGAAACGGCATCCGCGGGTGCAGCCGCGCATGATCTCGACCGAAACACGGTTGTGGACTACGTCAATAGATGGCACGATCGGCCGGGTAGGCGGGTGGGCGAGCCTGGCAACGATCCGCTTGGTGATCCTTTTCGGAGCTTGGGAGTGAAGCAGTTTCATCTCAGCCAGCCGCCCATCGGAATGGTAGACCGGTTCGTAGAGGGAGGGAACGTAGACGCCGGGGATCGCGGCCAGTTGAATGAGTAAATCCTTCCGGGGATTTCCGGAGCGTTTCCAGGCAGCGACCGCATCGACCATCTCATGGATCAGCTCTTCGCCCTCGCCAATGCCGAATGCGTCTATGAAGGGCGCCATCGGCTCGGGGTTGTAGGCGGCGTGCCCGCCGGCGATAACCACAGGGTGAGATTCGTTGCGCTGGTCAGCGAAGAGAGGGATGCGGCTCAGGTCGAGCAGGTTCAGAGTGTTCGTGTAAACCGATTCGTACGGCACAGTGATCGCGAGAACATCGAAATCAGCAACGGGGTGGTGGGTTTCGAGCGAGTATAGGGGGATTCCCTCTTTTCGCATAGCCGTCTCCATATCCGTCCAGGGCAGATAGACGCGCTCGGCTAGGACGTCACTTCGCGCATTCAGGGATTCGTAAAAGATCGCCAGACCAAGGTTGGGCTGCCCGATGTCGTAGATATCCGGAAAAGCCAGCGCCACCCGCAAGGGAGTATTCGGCCAGTCTTTTACAACCTGGTTCAGCTCTCCGCCTGTGTATCTGCCCGGTTTTTGAACGGTCTGGAGAACCCATTCCAGACGGCGGTCGATTTCGCTTGAAGAGAAAACAATGTCAAGTTTAAAGGTCATTGCCCTTAATTGGAGTGATCAAGGGCAATTTTACCTTATTTTTCCGGGGTTCTTACATTCCCTTGTAGGCCCCGCCGTCCACTGTGAGCATCACCCCCGTGATATAACTGGCTGCCGGGGAGACCAGAAAAACCGCTGCCCGGGCGAACTCTTCCGGCGTGCCCATTCTTCCCAGTACACTCTCCCTTGCCTGCTTCTCCATTTCTACTTTAATGCTGGTCCGGTTCTGGGCTGCGCGATTGGCCATCAGCTCGGTGACCCGTTCGGTCGTGGTCCAACCGGGAAGGATCGAGTTGACGCGGATGCCCTCGCTGCCCAGCTCGAGCGCGAGACTTTTGGTCAACCCGACCGTTGCGGCTCGGATGCTGTTGGAAAGCACCAGGTTCGGGATGGGCTGTTTGACTGCATAGGAGGTGACGGTCAGCACCGCAGGCGTGGACGAGAGGCGCAGGTAAGGAAGCGCAGCCCGGATGAGGCGCAGGTGGCTGAAGAAATTGAGCTCGACCGCCTTCTGCCAATCCTCATCGCTGAACGATTCAAATCTACCGGCCGGCGGACCGCCGGTATTGGTTACCAGGATATCGATCCCGCCGCAGCGCCCGATGGTTTGTTCGATCAGTTGCTGTGCGCCCTCGGGCCGGGATACGTCTCCTGCGACTGAGATGACCTCACGACCCGTGCGGCGCTGGATGGATTTGGCTGCTTCAAACAGCTGGGCTTCATTTCGGCCGTTGATCACAACCCGGGCGCTTTCTTCAGCCAGCAGCATGGCGGTCGCAAAACCCAGCCCGCGGCTGGAACCGCTGACCACAGCGATTTTTCCGGCTAATCCGAGGTCCATCAGCTCTCCTGTCAGACGTTTTCAATCCGAAAATCAATGATCTCGAGATCGGGAAAATTGGCGGGGATAAATTCGATCACCCGCTGCAACGCGCGGTGAGCGTGCCCATTGTCATTGGACACCAGAGCGCAGCCGATTAAACATTCCTGCCAGCTGTCAAGCAGACCGATTTCAGCAGCGGAGATGTTGAATTCTTTATGAATTCGGCTGAGCAGCGGTTTCAACCGTCTGCGTTTCGCCTTAAGCGAGCGGCATTCGGGCAAATGGAGGTGAAGCGTAAGCAGAGCGACCGTCATAAGTTTTCGCGAATAAAAATAATGTACCTGAACTCACCGGAGGCGTCAAGCGATAACTCGCAGAGGGATCGCACTTGCATTAAGTGGAGCCGTTAGGTACAATCCCTGCTACTGAATGGTAGGACAGGTGACCATGACGGATATCGAGGTCGAATATCAGGAGACGCTGGATTATCTGTATAGTTTCGTCGATTACAGCCTTACCCGCAGCTTGCGCTATTCCCCCGAGAAATTCGACCTCGGGCGAATGTGTGCCTTGATGGAAGATTTGGGCAACCCTCACAAAGGGTATCCTGTGGTGCACGTTGCCGGAACAAAAGGGAAGGGCTCCACCGCGGCGATGATCGCCAGCGTACTCCAGGCGGCGGGTTACAAGGTCGGCTTTTACACCTCGCCGCATTTGATCGACTTTGCCGAGCGGATCCAGATCGATCGGCAGCCGATCCAGCACGCTGACCTGGTCCGCATGGTGAAGATCCTTAAGCCGTCCGTTGAGCGCATCGAACGGCTGACCACTTTCGAACTGACCACAGCTGCCGCCTTCTTATACTTCTGGAAGGAGAAGGTTGACATCGCGGTGATTGAGGTCGGCCTCGGCGGGCGTCTGGACGCGACCAATGTGGTCGATCCGCTGCTGGCGGTGATCACCTCGCTCTCGCTCGATCACACCAATGTGCTTGGGGATACTCTGGATAAGATTGCTTATGAAAAGGGAGGGATTATTAAACCTGGAAAGGCGGTGGTCGTCTCTCCGCAAAAAGATGAGGCGCTGGCAGTATTAGAAGAGATCGCTCAACGCTGTAATGCCAGGATGATCCTGGTGGGCCGGGATTACGCTTTTCGAATGATAAGCCATGATACCAGCGGCCAGAGCTTCGAGGTGCTTGACGTTTCCAGCCCGGAACGCGGCTGGACTCAGCTGCGCATCCCGCTGCTTGGAAGGCATCAAGTCGAGAACGCCTGTACGGCTTACGCAGCCCTCAGGGAATTGGAAAAAATGGGATTAACGATCGGCGACGAGGCTGTTTACGACGGTTTTTCCCAGGTTGCTTGGCAGGGACGTTTTGAAATCCTCACGCGCGATCCATTCATTGTGTTGGATTCTGCCCATAACCGCGATTCAGCCGCGAAACTGCGGGCTGCCGTCGACGACTATTTCCCCGGCGCTGACGTTGTGCTGGTTTTCGGAGCATCGGAAGACAAGGATGTGGCCGGGATGTTCGCCGAGCTGCTGCCCCGTATGGATCGGGTGGTCCTGACCCAGTCGGTTCATCCTCGCGCCATGGATGCGGACCAATTGCTCGAGATGGCTGCTCCATACAACTTGCCCGCGGAAACGGTAGTTCCGTTGGAAAAAGCTGTGGATCGGGCACTTGAGGCCGCCCAGGGGCAAAAAGTCATCCTCTTTACCGGCAGCCTATTCGTCGTGGCGGGCGCCCGCCAGACTTTAGAGAAAATTTATCCCCGCTTGCCGCAGAAGTCCACGGATATCCGCAGCAGCGCAGTGGGTTGATCCTTATGGATTGGATTGAACAATGAGACGAGATAACTGGTTTCCAAGCGAAACCGATGACGAAGAATTTGGCTCTTCTCTGCACCAGCGCACGGAAGAACTCTACCGCGTTCCGGACGCTGAGCCGGATGAAAACGGGCTAATCACCTGTTCGGCTCTAGTCATGCGCGATATCGTTGTCTTTCCGCGCATGGTTTCGCCCATCTTCGTCGTTCCGGGACCCAACCTGCTCGGCATTCAGGAAGCCCAATACAATGATGAGACGATGATCGCGCTGGTCATGAAGGATCCCGAGGTTGAGAACCCGGCTCCGGACGATTTTCTCCAGATCGGGATCGAGATCGCGGTCGGCAGGTTGTTGAATATACCGGACGGGAATAACTCCGCCCTGGTCCAAGGCCGGCGGAGGGTTGAGATTGTCGAATTTCTCCAGACTGAGCCGTTCTACCGGGTCAGGGCGAGGCCGATTGAAGAGCCTGCCCACGTTGACCGCCAGACCGAAGCGCTGATGCGCACTACACGCGATCTGTTTGAACGCTGTGTCCAGTTAGACCGCAGTTTACCGGAAGAGGCTCACTTGTTCTCCATGAACATCCACGAGCCGGGCTGGCTGGCTGATATGGTCGCCACGGCAATTTCGCTGCCGTTTCACGAGCGCCAATCTTTGCTGATGCTCGTTCAGCCTGCGGAGCGCCTTAAGCGAGTCAACTGGCTGCTGGCACAGGAACTGGACGTGCTTCAACTGGAAGATGAAATCCAGAATCGGGTGCAGAGCGAGGTCGACCGCAGCCAGCGCGAATTTTACCTGCGCGAGCAGATGAAGGCGATCCAGACCGAACTTGGCGAGGGCGACATCTTCACCCGCGAAATCACCGAGCTGCGCGATAAACTGCTGACTGCAAAAATACCGGACGAAGTGCGGGTGACAGCCTTGAAAGAGGTCGACCGGCTGGTGCAGATGCCTGCTATGGCGCCAGAGGTTGGCATTATCCGCACCTATCTGGACTGGATATTGGATCTCCCCTGGTCCCAGGAGACCGAGGACAACCTGGACGTGGCTCATGCCGCAAAAATCTTCGACCAGTATCACTATGGGCTGGGAAAAGCCAAAGACCGCATCCTTGAATACATTGCCGTCCGAAGCTTGAAACCGAAACGGATGCGCCAACCGATCCTTTGCTTCGTCGGGGCGCCGGGCACCGGTAAAACCTCGCTGGGGCGCTCGATCGCCGAGGCACTGGGGCGGACCTTTGTCCGGGTATCGCTGGGAGGAGTGCGGGACGAGGCTGAGATTCGCGGTCATCGGCGGACCTACATCGGCGCGCTGCCTGGACGGATCATCCAGACCATGAAACGAGCCGGAACGGTCAATCCGCTCTTCATGCTGGATGAGATCGATAAGCTTGGGGCAGATTTTCGCGGAGATCCCTCCGCAGCGCTGCTGGAAGTGCTCGACCCCGAGCAAAATCACGCCTTTTCGGATCATTATCTCGAGCTGCCGTACGACCTCTCCAAGGTCATGTTCATCACTACGGCAAACACGCTTAGCACCATCCCGCCGGCATTGCTCGACCGGATGGAAACCATCGAGTTCCCGGGTTATATCGAAGAGGAAAAGCTGGAGATCGCCAAACGTTTCTTGATCCCGCGCCAGATGGAGGAAAGCGGTCTGGAGCCAGATGAGATTCATTTCGATGAGATGACCATTCGGAAACTGATCCGCGAGTACACCTATGAGGCTGGCGTCCGCAACCTGGAGCGAGAGATCGGCAGAATGTGCCGAAAGGTCGCCCGTTTGAAATCGGAAAAGAAACGCTATCCAACCCGGCTGGTGCCTGCTTCGGTCGAGAGACTGCTCGGGCCCCCGCAATTCTTCATGACCGAAGCGGAACGGCAGGATGAAGTCGGCGTGGCGACCGCAATCGCCTGGACGGAGAACGGAGGCGAGATCATGCCGGTCGAGGTGCTGATCCTGGAGGGGAAGGGCAATCTCCAGATCACCGGGCAGATCGGCGACGTAATGCAGGAATCTGCTCAGGCAGGGCTTTCTTACCTCAAATCCCGCGCACGTGACTTCGGGATCGACCCGGAGGTCTTTGAACGCCTGGACGTACACATCCATATCCCGGAGGGGGCCATCCCCAAAGACGGACCCAGCGCCGGGATCACCATCGCGACGGCACTGTTTTCGGCATTCAGCGAGAGGCCGGTATCCAAGGAGATCGGCATGACCGGCGAAATTACCCTGCGCGGAAAAGTTCTTCCCGTTGGCGGCGTGCGGGAGAAAGTACTGGCGGCTCATCGAGCCGGGTTGAAGAAAGTCATCCTGCCCGAGCGCAATATGAAAGACCTGATCGACCTTCCCAAGAAAGCCCGCCAGGATTTAAAGATCATCCCGGTCACCCATATTGACCAGGTCCTCGAACTGGCTTTGATGGATAAGCCGGAAAAACCAGCCGATGGTAAACCTGGCCGGGTCAGAGCGTTGCGGGAAAAAACTGCCCCCAAAAAGAATGAGATTAAAGAACAAGATCGTGCTGATACCAGCGAAAACGCGTAAAAAAACTGGGCAGCCTGCCCAGTTTTTTTTATTTTCGGACCGCGTTATGATTCGGCAGGTGGAGGTGCGGGAGGTTCGGGAACCGCTTCTCCGCGCAAGGCCATGACGCCGTTGCGAACCTGGGTGAGTATCTTTTCCAGCTCGCTTTCCAGTTTCGTTAGCGTTTCGATGACATATTCATCCGCTTCGCGCTTGGTGAGCTCGACTTCGTTGCGCGACTGCTGGACGATTTGCTCGGCGCGGGCCTGGGCTGCCTGGATGATCGCGTCTCGTTCGACGATGTGTTCAGCTTTTTCCCGAGCCAGGGCGAGCGTGCGGTTGGCTTCCTCCTGTGCCTGGGCAAGGATGCGGTCTTTTTGCGCGAGAATTTGCTGGGCTTTCTTGATTTCTTCAGGGATGGACACACGCATCTGGTCGATCAGATCGAGCATGCGGTCTTCATCCACTAGAACGGAGTGGGTGAACCAGATAGGCCGGCTTTCGTTAAACAATTCTTCGAGTCGATCGACTAGGTGTAGGATGTCCATTCTCTCCTCCGCGGGAATCGCTCTCAAATCGGGTGCAAGGATCAGACCATAACGAAGAGCCGTTGATTTTGTGATTATATATTAATCTCTTAAATAAGTGGGCTGGACGATCTGCTGGCCGTCGCCGAGCTCAATGAATTTTCTTTTTAATGCCTCCACGACGTGCGGCGGCACCATGCTGCTCACGTCTCCGCCCAGCGAGGCGATCTCGCGGACGGTTGACGAGGAGAGGAAGGTGTTATCCTCATGGGTCATAAAAGCAATCATCTCGATTTCCGGGTAGATGCGCTGGTTAGCCAGGGCCATCCGGAATTCGTGCTCAAAGTCGGAAAAGACGCGCAGCCCGCGAATCAACACCAGCGCGCCGACGTCTCTCACAAATTTCGCCGTCAACCCGCTGTAGCCCATAATCTTGAATTTTGGCAACCCTTCGAACGTCTGCTGGACCAACCGCAGCCTCTCTTCTGGAGAAAACAACAGGTTCTTTAACGGTTTGTCGTAAACACCGATAATCACCTCGTCGAACAGGCGGGCGGCCCGGTTGGCGATATCGATGTGCCCGTAGTGGATGGGATCAAATGTGCCTGGAAATACTGCTTTGATCATGATGTCTTTTCCCTTAACTGATATCCCCGGCGCCTTCACCCCAGAACCGCCGCATCGCCTGGTGGAGGGAGCGGTGTTCCGGTTGAGACAGATCCGGGTCGTGATCGAAAAGGTTTTGCGCCAATCGGCGGGCTTTTTCGATCAGGCGGATGTTGAGCAGGTTTGCCATGCGCAATTCAGAAAAGCCGGCCTGGCGGGTACCCAGGAAATCGCCCGGGCCGCGCTGTTCCAGGTCGCGTTCTGCCAGAACAAAGCCGTCGTTGGTCTCTGCCATGACCGCCAGACGTTGATTCTCCACTGCGTCCTCGTGGTCTGGGATGAGAATGCAGTAGGATTTTGCCTCCCCGCGTCCCACCCTTCCGCGGAATTGATGGAGCTGGGAGAGGCCAAAGCGGTTCGCGCCTTCGACCAGCATCACCGTGGCGTTGGGGACGTCGACGCCGACCTCGATGACGGAAGTTGATACGAGAATATCGTACTCGCCGTCCCGAAAGGCGGACATTATTTGATCTTTTTCTTCCGCTTTCATTCTTCCATGGAGAAGTCCAACGCGGTGCCTGGGGAACACCTCGTTTTGCAGGCGTTCCTGTTCCTCCACTGCCGCGAGGATGTCGCCGTTATCTCCCTGCTCCACCAGGGGGTACACAATAAAGATTTGATGTCCCTGTTCGATCTGGCTGCGGGCGAAGGTGTATATCCGTTCGCGTTCGATGGGGGATGCGATGTGGGTATCCACCGGTTGCCGGCCTGGCGGCATCTCGTCTATAATCGATACGTCCAGGTCGCCGTACAGGGTTAGCGCCAGCGAGCGCGGGATGGGGGTAGCCGTCATCACCAGCAGGTGCGGATTTTGTCCTTTCCGCCGTAAAGCCGCACGCTGCTCCACGCCAAAACGGTGCTGCTCGTCGATGACCACCATCTGCAAGGCTTGAAATTCGACCGGATCCTCAAGGAGGGCGTGAGTGCCGATCACCAGCTTGATCGAACCGTCGGCCAATCCGGCGCGGATTTCTTGTTTCTGGGCTTCGGGGGTAGCCCCGAGGAGTAAACGGATCTCCGATGGTTTCAGCGGGGCACGTTGATCCCCTTCAGCGGAAAGCAATTTCAGCAGGTTGCGGTAGTGTTGCTCCGCGAGGATGCTGGTCGGAGCCATCAGCGCGGATTGCGCTCCGTGCTGGGCGACCATGGCAACGGCCAAAGCAGCCACTACGGTCTTCCCAGAACCCACATCGCCCTGCAGCAGACGGTTCATCGGTTTTCCAGAGCGCAAATCGGCGGTGATTTGCTCCAGAACGCTCAGCTGGGCGTCAGTCAACGCGTAAGGTAGGCGGGATTTTTGCTCCTCGAGCCACTCAGGAGGGGTATCGAATACGGCGGCGGTGAGCGACTGCCAGCTGCGTTTCTGGCGCAGGACGCCTAGCTGGAGCAGGAAAATTTCGTCGAAGGCTAACCGGTCGCGGGCAGCTTTGAGTTTTTCATGGCTGTCGGGAAAATGGATTTGTAACAGCGCGTCAGGCAGAGGCATGACGCCGGCTTCTTTGACCACGCCGGGCGGAAGGTGATCAGTCACCCGTGGCGCCCAAAAAGTGACCGTCTGGTGCATCAGACGGCGCAGATTTTTCTGGGTCACCTTGGCGGTCAGCGGGTAAACAGGGACGATCCGGGACGTGTGCAAATGTTCCTGTTCGAGAAGCTCCCAATCCGGGTTGTTCATGGTCAGGCGACCGAGGTACATGTCAACTTTGCCTGAGACGACGATCTGGACGCCGGGTTGAATTGACCTTTCCAGCCAGGGTTGATTGAACCAGCTGACCCGTAAGACGCCGGTGTTATCGCTGATGACAGCCTCAAATACAGTCATTTTCCCGCCCCTGACGGTGCGGTTGAGCGCAGATTTGACCTGGCCGATCACCGACAGTTCATCCCCATATTCCAACCGGTTGATCGTTTTCATCTGCGAATAATCGTCATACCGACGAGGGAAGTAATAGAGCAAGTCCTCCAGCGTACGCAGTCCAAGATGCTGCAGAGTTTGAGCCGTTTTTGGACCAATCCGCGGCAGAACGGTTAAGTCGGCGCTTAGGCCGGAGGAAGCAGGTGAAGGAACTTTCTTGGCCTGACCCGCGGGAGCTGCGGGAACAACCTGGGCGCGGGGATGGATACGTTCCTGCCTGGCTTCCGGTTTGGCCGCTGCGCGATCCTCTCGGGTG
>FWPV01005081.1_pt1 | contig 18341 bp, 16 predicted proteins | sample 2228371 | NCBI WGS metagenome assembly FWPV01 (sample SAMEA103939776, study PRJEB20133) | metagenome
GGTGGCCCTCTACGTGCGCGTGCGCCCCGACAGCGCTGGCACCCTGGCGCCCCTGCCCATGAAGGCGCGCTGGGCGGCCACCGCCAAGGTTTGGCCGGTGGTGGTGATTTTTCTGGCCGTGGTGGGCGGCATCTACAGCGGCCTCTTCACGCCCACCGAGGGTGCCGCCGTGGGTGCGTTCGGCACGGGGCTGGCGGCCTGGGCGAATGGCGGGCTCAACCGCCGCACCCTGGTCGCGGCCATTCTGGGCACCGCGGTGGCCACCGGCATGATCTTCATGATCGTGCTGGGGGCGGGGGTCTACAACACCTTTCTGGCCCTCTCGCAGTTGCCGCAGCAGGCCGCACAAATGGTGGTCGATTCGGGCATGAGTCCGTTGCTCGTGCTCGCCACCATCCTGGTGCTGTACCTGGTGTTTGGCTGCTTCATGGATTCGCTTTCCATGATCTTGCTCACGATCCCCATCTTTTTCCCCATCATCAGCGGGCTGGACTTCGGCCTGTCGCCGGAAGAAACCGCCATCTGGTTCGGCATCCTCGTCTTGATCGTGGTGGAGGTGGGGCTGATCACACCACCGGTGGGCATGAACCTGTTCATCATCAACTCACTGGCCAAGGACATTCCCATGTCCCACACCTTCAAGGGCGTGCTGCCCTTTGTGGCCAGCGATTTGTTGCGGGTGCTCATCCTGGTCGCTTTCCCTTCCATCACCTTGTTTGTGCTCCGCTTCTGAAAAGGTGCCTCACATGACCCTTTCTCTGTCCCGTCGCAGCGTGTTGTCGGCACTGGGTGTGGCGCTGGCCCCCGGTTGGGGCCGGGCACAGGTGTACCCGTCCAAAGCCGTGCGGGTGGTGGTGCCTTTTGGCGCCGGTGGTGTGGGCGACCTCACCGCACGTGCCGTGTCGGCCGAACTGGCCAAGCGGCTGGGCCAGCCGTTTGTGATCGAAAATCGCCCCGGTGCAGGCGGGGTGGTGGCGGCCGAGACGGTGGCCAAGTCCGAGCCCGATGGCCACACGGTGTTCCTGATGTCCAACGGCACGGCAGTCACGGCCGGTTTGTTCAAGTCGCTGCCCTACGACACGCTCAAAGACTTCACGCCCGTGTCCACCCTGGGCACCTTCGACATCGGCGTGCTGGTGCCGGCCGATTCGCCCCACAAAACATTGGGCGAACTCCTGGCCTGGGCGCGTGCCCACCCAGGCAAGCTCAACATCGGCAGCATCAACATCGGCAGCACGCAGCACCTGGCCGCCGAACTGTTCAAGAGCACCGCTGCGCTGCAGGCGCAGGTCGTGCCCTTCAACGGCACGCCTGCCTTGGTGACCGCGCTGCGCGGCAAGCAGGTGGATGTGGCGGTGGAAATCCTGGGCCCGGTGATGCCGCAGATCACCGGCAACGCCGTGCGTGCCCTGGCCGTCACCGGCACCCGCCGTTCGGCCTTGTTGCCCACCGTGCCCACGGCGGAGGAGAGCGGCGTCAAGGGCTTCGTGGCTTCATCGTGGAATGCGTTTGCCGTGCCGGCCAAAACACCACCCGAGGTGGTGCAACGCCTGCACGAAGCGATCACAGCCGTGCTGGCCATGCCGGACTTGCAGAAGCGTTTGCGCGACATGAACGTCGAGCCCGACCCGGCCACGCCGCAGGAAACCGCCGCCTTGCTGGCGTCCGACATCCGGCGCTGGAGCGAGGTGATCGACAAGGCCGGCATCCCACGCCAATGACCGGCGCGCGGGTCGTGTGTGCGCCACAATCGGCGCATGACTTCAAGCTCTTTTTCTGCTGAACAAGTGGCCGCCGCCGAGGCGGTGGACGTGGTGGTGGTGGGTGCCGGCGCCGTGGGCCTGGCCGTGGCGCGTGCCTTGGCCCAGGCGGGCCGCGAGGTGCTGGTGCTGGAGCGCGAAAACGCCATCGGCACCGGGGTGAGTTCGCGCAACAGCGAGGTGATCCACGCAGGCCTGTACTACGAGCCTGGTTCGCTCAAGGCCCGGCTGTGTGTGCGGGGCAAAGAACTGCTGTATGCCTTTTGCGAGAGCCATGGCGTGGACCACCGCCGTTGCGGCAAGCTGGTGGTGGCCACGGATGCCGCGCAACTGGAGGGCCTGAAAAAAATCGAGGCGCGTGCCCAGGCCAACGGTGTGCCGGTGCAGTGGCTGTCCGGCCCCGAGGTGGTGGCGCTGGAACCCGCCCTGAATGCCGAGGCGGCTTTGTTGTCACCCACCACCGGCATCGTGGACAGCCACGGTCTGATGCTGGCATTGCAAGGCGACATCGAAGCCGCTGGCGGTGCGGTCGCCCTGGCCTCGCAGGTGGTGCGCGGTGAGGTGTGTGCCGATGGCCTGCTGCTGGAGGTCGTGGCCGAGGGCGAGCCCATGTGGCTCAAGGCGCGCACGGTGGTCAATGCCGCTGGTCTGCACGCGTGTGCGGTCGCCCGCAGCCTGCAGGGGCTGGACGCACGCCACGTGCCCACGGAGCGCTACGCCAAAGGCAGCTATTTTTCGCTTGCGGGCAAGGCGCCGTTTTCGCGCCTCATCTACCCCGCGCCTCAAGATGCCTGGCTGGGTGTGCACCTCACGCTGGACTTGGGTGGCCAGGCCAAGTTCGGCCCCGACCTGGAGTGGCTGCCTGCCGAGCAAGACCCCCTGGCCATCGACTACACGGTGGACGCCCGGCGCGCGGACGGTTTTTACGACGAGGTGCGCCGCTACTGGCCGGCCCTGGCCGACGGTGCTTTGCAACCCAGCTACAGCGGCGTGCGGCCCAAGATTTATGGCCCCGGAGACGCCGCCCCCGACTTCCGCATCGATGGCCCGGCGCAACACGGCGTGCTTGGACTCATCAACCTCTTCGGCATCGAGTCGCCCGGCCTGACCAGCGCGCTGGCCTTGGGCGAACACGTGGCGAACATGGCGCAATGACAACAGCAGGAGACAAGCGATGAAAGTGGCCTGGTACAACCGCAATGGCGAGGCGCGCGAGGTGCTGCACCTGGACGAATGGCCCGACCCCCAGCCGGCGGCCGGCGAGGTGCGGGTGCGCCTGGTTACCTCCGGCGTCAACCCCTCGGACGTGAAAAGCCGCCGGGGCCGCACACCGGCCTGGGACCGCATCGTGCCGCACAGCGACGGCGCGGGCGTGATCGATGCCGTGGGGGCTGGCGTGCCCGAAGCGCGCGTGGGCGAGCGTGTGTGGATTTGGAACGGCCAGTGGCAGCGGCCTTTTGGCACGGCGGCCGAGTACATCGTGCTGCCCCAGGCCCAGGCCGTGACCTTGCCCGAAGGCACGGACTTCGAGGCGGGCGCGTGTTTTGGCATCCCGGCGCTCACGGCGCTGCAGGCCCTGCGCATCGCGGGCGACGTGGCCGGGCGCGACGTGCTGGTCACCGGTGCCGGCAACGCGGTGGGCTTTTACGTGACCCAACTGGCGGCGCGCAAGGGCGCCCGCGTGATCGCCACCGCCGGCCACGAGCTGCGCCAGTCGCACGCCTGGGCGGCCGGAGCCCACGAGGTGTTGGACTACAAACACGGTGGCGTGGCCGAGCAGGTCCGCGCGCTCACCAAGGGCCAGGGCGTGGACGTGATCATCGACATGGATTTGTCGGGCACCGCCGGTTTGCTGGCCCGTGGCGCACTCAAGTCGCACGGCCACCTGGTGTGCTACGGCAGCAACCAGCCGCTGCAGGTGCCGCTGGACTTCCGCAGCCTGCTGTGGGGTTCGCTGAGCATGAGCTTTTTCCTGGTCTACGACCTGCTGCCGCGCGACCGAGAGGCCACCATTGCCGAGCTGGAGGCGCTGCTGCGCGCCGGTTGCCTCAAGCACGCCATCGGCGCGCGTTTCCCTCTGTCGCAGATCGCGGCCGCCCACGAAGCCGTCGAAAAAGGCAGCGTGGTGGGCAACGTGGTGTTGACGATCTAAGGCGTTCAGCGCCGGGCGGCCTTCAGCGCCGTGGCCGCTTCTTGCACCAGCCCCGGCCCCTTGTAGATCAGGCCGGTGTAGATCTGCACCACGTCGGCGCCGGCCTCGATTTTTTTCACCGCGTCGGCACCACTCAGGATGCCGCCCACGCCGATGATGGGAAAGCCCTTGCCCAGCTTGGCCCGCAGTTGGCGGATGACGGCGTTGCTGGCCTCGAACACCGGCGCGCCCGACAGGCCGCCGGCCTCGTCGCAGTGGGGCAGGCCTTTGACGGCCTCGCGCGACAGCGTGGTGTTGGTGGCCACCACGCCGTCCATGCCGTGGCGTTGCAGGGTCGCGGCAATCACATCGATTTGCGCGGCATCCAAGTCGGGCGCGATCTTCACGAACACGGGCACGCGGCGGCCATGCTGCTGCGCGAGTTGTTCGCGACGCGCGGCCACGGCCGAGAGCAGCCCGTCCAAGGCCTCGTCGCTTTGCAGGGCGCGCAGGTTCTTGGTGTTGGGGCTGGAGATGTTGACGGTGACGTAGTCGGCGTGCGGGTACACGCCGTCCAGGCAGGTGAGGTAGTCGTCGGTGGCGTTCTCGATGGGCGTGGCCGCGTTTTTGCCGATGTTCAGACCCAGCAGGCCACCGTTCTGGCGAAAACGCGCTTGTTGCACGTTGGCGATGAAGCTGTCCAGACCTTCGTTGTTGAAGCCCAGGCGGTTGATGAGCGCGTTGGCCTGCGGCAGGCGGAACATGCGCGGCTTGGGGTTGCCGGGCTGGCCCAGCGGGGTGACGGTGCCCACCTCCACAAAACCGAAGCCCATGGCGCCCAGGGCGTCGATCACGCGGGCGTTTTTGTCCAGCCCGGCGGCCATGCCCACGCGGTTGGGAAAGTTCAAGCCGGCCAGGGTGATAGGGTCACTCACGCGGCTGCTGCCGAACAGGCAGGTCAGCGGGGTGCGCTGGGTGCGCGCCAGCGATTCCATGGTCAGTTCGTGGGCGGCTTCGGGGTCGAGGCCAAAGAGAAAGGGCCGGGCCAGGGCGTAGGGCAGAAGGGGCATTGGATAATCCGCGAATCAATTGTTGCGATTGTCTCAAATGACCCAAGACGAACTCAAAACCCTGGTCGGCCAGGCCGCGCTGCAGTATGTGGTGCCGGGTGAAATCATCGGTGTGGGCACCGGCTCCACGGTCAACAAGTTCATCGACGCGCTGGCGACGATGAAGGACCAGATCAAGGGCGCGGTGTCCAGCTCGGTGGCGTCCACCGAGCGCCTGCTGGCCCTGGGTATCCCGGTGTTCGACGCCAACGAGGTGGGCGAACTGGCCGCGTATGTGGACGGCGCCGACGAGATTGACGGCCAGGGCCACATGGTCAAGGGCGGCGGCGCAGCCCTCACGCGCGAGAAGATCGTGGCCGCGCAGTCGCGCCAGTTCGTGTGTATCGCCGATGCGTCGAAAAAGGTGGAGGCGCTGGGCGCCTTCCCGCTGCCGGTGGAGGTGATTCCCATGGCGAGCGCGCGCATCACGCGCCAGTTTGCGGCGATGGGCGGCACGGCCACCCTGCGCCTGAAGGACGGCGCGCCGCTGGTGACCGACAACGGCCAGCACATCCTGGACGTGAGTGGTTTGCGTATCACCGACCCGCTGGCGTTTGAGAGCGAGGTCAACCAGTGGCCGGGCGTGGTGACGGTGGGCGTGTTTGCCCACCAGAAAGCCCAGGTCTGCCTGCTCGGCACGGAGCAGGGTGTGGTGACCCTGAACTACTGACTCAGAACCGGATGCCCGCCGGGTTGGATGGTGGCGCAGCCACCGGCGCCGACGGCGCGGCGGGCGGTGGCGGGCCATCGGCCTTGGGCGCTTCGGGCGCAGGTGATGCCGTGGGTGCCAGGGCCTGCGGTGCCGGGTTGCGGTGGGTGCGCGGCAGCTGCGACTGGGCAGGGTAGCCGGCCGCGTCGAGGTAGCGGTTGAGGTCGCTGGCCAGAAAGCCGCTGATGCGCTGTGTGCCGATGGTGGTCAAAGGCAGTGCGTTTTCTGCGCCCAGCGCCGCAAAGGCTTGCCCGTCTTCCGCCGTGGTGATCGTTTTTTCGGTGAAGGGCACGCCGCGCTTTTGCAACAGCTCGCGCGCGCTGTTGCAGGGGTTGCATTTGTCGCTGGTGTACAGCGTGACCGGGTAACGCTGCACCGCCTGGCGCAGGGCGAAGGGCAGGGCGCCCGCCTCGCTGGGCGTGGCGGCTGGCGTGCTGGCCGAGGCCGGCGCGGCGCGGTCGGTGTAGGTGACCTTGCCATCCGGCCCCACGATGCGCTGAATTCCCTGGGCTTGTGCGGCCAGGGCGCAGCACAAGAGCAGTGCGCTGGTGGTCAGGGTGCGAGCGGCTTTCATGGGGTCTCCCGGGTTGGGTGTAGCTTAGGCCGCCATGCCCTGGTGGCGCAGCAGCGCGTCGATCTGTGGCTCGCGGCCCCGGAAGGCCTTGAACGACTCCATGGCCGGGCGGCTGCCACCGGCTTCCAAGATGGCTTCGCGGTAGCGCCGGCCCATGGCCGGGTCCAGCGGGTTGCCGGCTTCCTCAAAGGCCGCGTAGGCGTCGGCACTCAGCACCTCGGCCCATTTGTAGCTGTAGTAGCCGGCCGCGTAGCCTCCGGCAAAGATGTGGCTGAAGGTGTGGGCCATGCGGTTGTAGGCCGGTGGTTGCAGCACCGACACCTCGTCGCGCACCTGGCGCAGCAGGGCCATCACGTCGTTGTCGGGCGCCTGACCCTGGTGCAGCAGCATGTCGAACAACGAGAACTCGATCTGGCGCAGCGTCTGCAAGCCACTTTGGAAGTTTTTGGCCTCCAGCATCTTCTCAAACAACGCGCGGGGAAGGGGTTCGCCCGTGTCCACGTGGGCGGTCATGTGCTTGAGCACCTCCCATTCCCAGCAGAAGTTCTCCATGAACTGGCTGGGCAGCTCCACCGCGTCCCACTCCACGCCGCTGATGCCCGACACATCGCGTTCGTTCACCTGGGTCAGCAGGTGGTGCAGGCCGTGGCCACATTCGTGGAACAGGGTGATGACGTCATCGTGTGTGAGCAGCGGCGGCTGGCTGTTCACGCCTTCGGCGAAGTTGCACACCAGGTGGGCCACGGGCGTCTGCAGCGTGCCGGTGTCGGGGCGCAGCCAGCGGGCGCGCACATCGTCCATCCAGGCACCGCCACGTTTGCCCGCGCGTGCACCCGGGTCGAGGTAGAACTGGCCAATCAACTGGCCACCGCGCTCGATGCGGAAGAACTCGACCTTGGGGTGCCAGACCGGTGCGTGGTCCGCACGGATGGCCACGTCGAACAGGGTTTCGACGATCTTGAACAGGCCGGCCAGCACCTTGGGCGCGGTGAAATAGGGCTTGACCTCTTGCTCGCTGAAGGCGTAGCGGGCTTCTTTCAGTTTTTCGCCGATGTAGGGCCAGTCCCAGGCCTGCGGGTCCGTCAGGCCCAATTCGCTGGCGGCGAAGGCGCGCATGTCGGCCAGGTCTTGTTCGGCAAAGGGGCGGGCCTGGCGGGCCAGGTCGCGCAGGAAGGCGATGACTTGCTCGGGCGAGTCGGCCATCTTGGGCACCAGCGACAGGGTGGCGAAATCGGGCTTGTCGAGCAGCCGTGCTTCTTCTTGGCGCAGCGCCAGCAGCTCCTGCATCAGCGGCGTGTTGTCGAACTTCACCGCGTCGCCTTCCGCCTGGTCGCTGGCGCGGGTGACGTAAGCTCGGTAGAGGCGTTCGCGCAGCGCGCTGCTGCGGGCGAATTGCATCACCGGCAGGTAGCAGGGCAGCTTGAGGGTGAGCTTGTGGCCAGCTTGGCCTTCTGCCTCGGCGGCGGCGCGGGTGGCGGCTTTCACGTCTTCGGGCACGCCGTCCAGCTCATCGGCCTGCGCGTAGTAGGCAAAGGCGTCGGTGGCGTCCAGTGCGTTTTCGCTGAATTTCTGGCCCAACTCGGCTTGCCGTTCCTGGATGGCGGCAAAGCGGGCTTTGGCCTCGCCCTGCAACTCGGCACCGCCCAGCACAAAACCGCGCATGGCGTTTTTGTGTGCTTGGCGCTGCTCGGGGCTCAGCTGGGCCGGGTCCATCTGCTTGTATTTGGCGTACAGGCGTTCGTCGGCACCCAGGCGCGTCCAGAACTCGGTGACGGCGGGCAGGGCGGCGTTGTAGGCCGCGCGCAGCTCTGGGGTGTCGGCCACGCTGTTGAGGTGGCTCACCGCGCCCCAGGCCCGGCCCAGGCGCTCGGTGGCCACGTCCAGCACCCCGGCGATGGCAGACCACTGCGCCGGGAAATCGGCGGCGGTCACAGTTTCCAGCGCCTGGTTGGCCTCGGCCAACAGCGCTTCGATGGCGGGCGCCACGTGTTCAGGCCGGATGGCGTCGAACAGCGGCAGGTCGGAAAAATCGAGCAGGGGGTTGGCGGACGTGGTCATACGCAAAGCCTGTGGGGCAAAAGGCAAAAAATCAAGGCCGGGGTGGCCGGGCCAGGTGCTCGGCGGCGGTCAGGGCTGCGATTTTTTCAAGCTCTTCTGCTTGGGCTGGATGCGCTTGATGTTGCCGCCGGCGGTCAGACGCTCGTTGCCCAGCACCCGCACGGTTTTCACCTCGGGGCGCTGGCCGCCTTTTTTGCTGTACTTCAGCACCTTCACGTCGCGCGGCGCCGGCATGCGGGTGTCGTCGAAGACTTTTTCCTTTTCGGGCAGCGGGCGCCAGAGCACCAGCAGTTTGCCGATGTGCTGGATGGGCGCAGCGTCCAGCGCATCGGCCAGGGCTTGCAGCATCTGTTCGCGGGCGGCACGGTCGTCGCTGAACACGCGCACCTTGATGAGGCCGTGCGCCTTGAGCGCGGCGTCCACTTCCTTCTGGACGGCGGCGGTGAGGCCGTCGCCACCGATCATGACCACGGGGTCGAGGTGGTGGGCTTCGGCCCGGTGCACTTTGCGCTGGGCGGGGGTGAGTTGTATCTGAGGCATGGGACAATTATCCCCGTGAAAGTCAAAACAAACAGCAAGAAGGTCAACAAGGCTTGGCTCAACGACCACGTCAACGATCCTTACGTCAAATTGGCGCAAAAGGACGGCTACCGTGCGCGGGCGGCTTACAAGCTCAAGGAGATCGACGAGTCGCTGCACCTGATCCGCCCGGGCTATACCGTGGTGGATCTTGGATCGGCCCCTGGCGCCTGGAGCCAGTACCTGCGGCGGCGCCTGTCGCCTCAGGGCGCGGCGGTGGGGGCGCTCAATGGCCGCATCATCGCGCTGGACCTGCTGCCCATGGAGGCCATCGAGGGGGTGCACTTCATCCAGGGCGATTTCCGCGAGGACGGGCCACTGGCGCAGCTGACCGAACTGTTGGGCGATCAGCCGGTGGATGTGGTGGTGTCGGACATGGCGCCCAACCTCTCCGGCATTGCCCAGACGGACGGTGCGCGCATCACCCACCTGATCGAACTGGCGGTGGACTTTGCCAAGGCCCACCTCAAGCCCGACGGCGCGCTGGTCGTCAAGCTGTTCCATGGACCGGGTTACGAAGAATTGGTCCAACTTTTCAAGGGCACATTCCGTGTGGTCAAGCCGTTCAAACCCAAGGCCAGCCGCGACAAGTCGTCGGAAACCTTTTTGGTGGGCATGGGTCTGAGATGAAAGCTATGAGCGCGATAGCCCATGCGCAGTCGGGTATTTCGCCGGGCCGTCCCTTGAAAAGCCTAAAATCATCCCATCTGTCAAGTGTCTTGGCACGTTTTCGACTCAGGAGCCTTTCTTGAACAACCCCTGGTTCTCCAAAATCGCCGTGTGGATGGTCATCGCCATGGTGCTCTTCACGGTCTTCAAACAGTTCGACGGCCGGGCCACGGCCGGCGCGGGCTACATGGGGTATTCCGAATTCCTTGACGAGGTCAAGGCGCAGCGCATCAAAAGCGCAACCATCCAGGAAGGCAATGGCGGCACGGAAATTGTGGCGGTCACCATCGATGACCGCCGCGTGCGCACCACCGCCACCTACCTCGATCGCGGTCTGGTGGGCGACCTGATTGCCAACGACGTCAAGTTCGACGTGCGCCCCCGCGAAGAGGGCTCCCTGCTCATGACCCTGCTGGTCAGCTGGGGCCCCATGCTGCTGCTGATCGGCGTCTGGGTGTACTTCATGCGCCAGATGCAGGGCGGCGGCAAGGGCGGTGCTTTCAGCTTCGGCAAGAGCAAGGCGCGCATGCTCGACGAGAACAACAACACCGTGACCTTTGCCGACGTGGCTGGCTGCGACGAGGCCAAGGAAGAGGTCAAGGAAGTCGTGGACTTCCTGAAAGACCCGCAAAAGTTCCAGAAGCTGGGTGGACGCATCCCGCGTGGCCTGCTGCTGGTGGGCCCGCCTGGCACCGGCAAAACGCTGCTGGCCAAGTCCATCGCCGGCGAAGCCAAGGTGCCTTTCTTCAGCATTTCGGGTTCCGACTTCGTGGAGATGTTTGTCGGCGTGGGCGCGGCCCGCGTGCGCGACATGTTCGAAAACGCCAAGAAAAACGCGCCCTGCATCATCTTCATCGACGAAATCGACGCCGTGGGCCGCCAGCGTGGCGCCGGCCTGGGCGGTGGCAATGACGAACGCGAGCAGACCCTCAACCAGATGCTGGTGGAGATGGACGGCTTCGAAACCAATTTGGGCGTGATCGTGGTGGCCGCCACCAACCGCCCGGACATCCTGGACGCTGCGCTGCTGCGCCCCGGCCGTTTCGACCGCCAGGTGTATGTGACGCTGCCCGACATCCGTGGCCGCGAACAGATTCTGAACGTGCACATGCGCAAGATTCCGCTGGGGACCGATGTCAACGCTTCCGTCATCGCGCGTGGCACGCCCGGCATGAGCGGTGCCGATCTGGCCAACCTGTGCAACGAAGCCGCCCTGATGGCTGCGCGCCGCAATGGCCGCACGGTAGAGATGCAGGACTTCGAAAAGGCCAAGGACAAAATCCTCATGGGCCCCGAGCGCAAGAGCATGGTCATGCCCGAAGAGGAGCGCAAGAACACGGCTTACCACGAGGCCGGTCACGCACTCATCGGCAAACTGCTGCCCAAATGTGACCCGGTGCACAAGGTCACCATCATCCCGCGTGGCCGTGCGCTGGGTGTGACCATGAGCCTGCCTGAGAAGGACCGCTTCAGCTACGACAGCGAATACATGCTCAACCAGATCAGCATGTTGTTCGGTGGGCGTATTGCCGAAGAGGTGTTCATGAACCAGATGACCACCGGCGCCAGCAACGATTTCGAACGTGCCACCCACATCGCTCGCGACATGGTGATGCGCTACGGCATGACCGACGCGCTGGGCCCCATGGTCTACGCCGAAAACGAAGGTGAGGTGTTCTTGGGCCGTTCGGTCACCAAGACCACCAACATCTCCGAGCAGACCATGCAGAAGGTCGATGCCGAGGTGCGCCGCATCATCGATGCCCAGTACAAGCTGGCCCGCGATCTGATCGAGCAGCACAGCGACAAAATGCACGCCATGGCCAACGCTTTGCTGGAGTGGGAAACCATCGACGCAGAACAGATCGACGACATCATGGCCGGCAAGCCGCCACGTGCACCCAAGGACTTCGTGCCGCGCAACCCGAATGTGGGTGGTGGCGGAAGCGGTGGCTCCGGCGCGGTCACCACCGACCCGGCACCCAACGCGGCCTGAGGTCGCATTCACACCAAACGGGGCTCACGGGCCCCGTTTTTTTATTCATGAACTGGCAAACCTCGCGCTTCACGATCGACCTGTCCCGCCCCCAGGTCATGGGCATCGTCAACGTCACACCCGACTCTTTTTCCGATGGCGGTCGGCACGACACCACCGCCGCCGCGTTGGCGCATTGCGAGCAATTGCTCAAAGACGGTGCCCACATCCTGGACATTGGCGGCGAGTCCACCCGACCGGGCGCGCCGCCGGTCGGTCTGGAAGATGAGCTGGCCCGTGTGTTGCCGGTGGTGCGGGGCGCCGTCGAGCTGGGGGTGCCGGTGTCGGTGGATACCTACAAACCCGAGGTCATGCGGGCGGTGCTGGAGGCCGGCGCCGACATCATCAACGACGTCTGGGCCTTGCGGCGTGGCGATGGCCTTTCGGCTGTGGCGGCCCACCCCAGCTGCGGCGTCTGCCTCATGCACATGCACCTGGAGCCCCAGACCATGCAGATCGCCCCCATGAGCGGGGACGTGATCGCTCAGGTGCGCCACTTCCTGCGTGAGCGTGTACAGACGCTGCAGGCCGCCGGCGTGGCGCGCGAGCGCATCGCGCTGGACGTGGGCATTGGCTTTGGCAAAACGGTGGAACAGAACTTTGTGCTGCTGGCGGCGCAGGCCGAACTGCTGGACGAGGCCATGCCCTGGCTGGTGGGCTGGTCGCGCAAGTCGTCGCTCGGCGCGGTGACGGGGCGCAGCGTGCCCGCCGAACGTGTGGCCGCCAGCGTCGCCGCCGCACTGCTGGCGGTGGACCGTGGCGCACACATCGTGCGGGTGCACGACGTGCGCGAGACGGTGGATGCGCTCAAGGTATGGGCGGCCATGCGAGGATAATTGCGGGCTATGACAAGAAGATATTTTGGTACCGACGGGATTCGAGGGACGGTCGGTCAAGCCCCCATCACCCCCGACTTTGTGCTCAAGCTCGCGCACGCCGTGGGACGTGTGCTCAAGCGCAGCGAGAGCCGACCCACCGTGCTGATCGGCAAGGACACGCGCATCTCGGGCTACATGCTCGAATCGGCCATGGAGGCCGGTTTCAACTCCGCCGGTGTGGACGTGCTGCTGCTCGGGCCGGTGCCCACGCCCGCCGTGGCCTACCTCACCCGCGCGCAGCGCGCCAGCCTGGGCGTTGTGATTTCGGCCAGCCACAACCCGTTTGCCGACAACGGCATCAAGTTTTTCAGCGCCCAAGGCGCCAAGCTGCCCGACGAGTGGGAGTTGGCCGTGGAGGCTGCGCTCGACGAGCCACCGGTGTGGGCCGACTCTGCCGCGCTGGGCAAGGCGCGCCGGCTGGACGACGCGGCCGGCCGTTACATCGAGTTTTGCAAGAGCACCTTCGACAAGGAACTGAGCCTCAAGGGGCTCAAGCTGGTGGTGGACGCAGCCCACGGCGCGGCCTACCAGATCGCGCCCAAGGTCTTTCACGAACTGGGTGCCGAAGTGGTGGCCATCGGCTGTTCGCCGGACGGCCTCAACATCAACCACGGTGTGGGGGCAACCCACCCGCAGGCGTTGGTGGAAGCGGTCAAGGCCCATGGCGCGCACCTGGGCGTTGCACTGGATGGCGACGCCGACCGCTTGCAGATCGTGGACCCGCAAGGCCGCCTGTTCAACGGCGACGAGCTGCTTTACCTGCTGGCCGACGAACGCCTGGGCCGCGACGAGCACGTGCCCGGCGTTGTGGGCACGCTGATGACCAACATGGCCGTAGAGGTGGCGCTCAAGGCCAAGGGTGTGCCCCTGGTGCGCGCCAAGGTCGGCGACCGCTACGTGCTCGAAGAGCTGGTGCAGCGCCGCTGGCTCTTGGGTGGTGAGGGGTCTGGGCACCTGCTGGTGCTGGACCAACACACCACGGGCGACGGCCTGGTGTCGGCCCTGCAGGTGTTGCAGGCGTGTGTGCGTAGCGGCCAGTCGCTGAGCGAGATGCTGGCGGGCCTGATCCTGTTCCCGCAAACCCTGCTCAACGTGCGTTTTGCGCCTGGCACCGACTGGAAAAACAACCCACGCCTCCAAGCCACCCAACGCGAGGTGGAAGCCGAATTGGGCGACAACGGCCGTGTGCTGATCCGCCCCAGTGGCACGGAACCCTTGCTGCGGGTGATGGTGGAGGCGCGTGACGCCGCCCAGGCGTTGGCCTGTGCGCAGCGTTTGGTGGCGGCGGTGTCGGCATGAGCACCATCACGGTTCGGCGTGCCGACTACGCTCATGCGCCCGATGCGGCAGCGGTGGTGATGTTGCTCGACGCCTACGCCAGCGACCCCGCTGGTGGTGGCGAGCCGCTGAGCGATTTCGCCAAAGCGAATCTGGTGCCCGCGCTGGCCGCGCGTCCAACGGCGTTCAGCATCCTGGCCTTCGATGGCGAGCAGCCGGTGGGCCTGGTCAACTGCATCGAAGGTTTCTCCACCTTCGCCTGTAAACCGCTTGTCAACGTGCACGACGTGGCGGTGCTGGCCAGCCACCGGGGCCAGCGCATCGGCGAACAGATGTTGGCCCTGGCCGAGCAGATGGCCCGCGAGCGGGGTGCCTGCAAGCTCACGTTGGAGGTGTTGTCGGGCAACACCGGGGCCAGAAAACTGTACGAGCGCATCGGCTTTGCCGACTACCAGCTCGACCCCGCAATGGGCCATGCCTGCTTCATGCAGAAATGGCTGGAGTGATTTGAGCTACCCCCGCGCCGCCTGCGGCGTCACCCCCTGGAAGGGGGCGATGCCAGCCGTCCGGCACAGCCGGCCCGGCGGCATCCCCGGTTGAAATCACTTCTTTGCGGTCAGTAGAGCAGGTAGGGGAGCCGCGTCTCGGCCCATGCCGCCTCGTCCACCGCCGCCGCTTGCTCCAGCACCTCGGGTGCCGCGCTCACGTCGTCCACCCACTCGCGTAGCAGCGGGCTGCCGTTGATGAGGTCGATGGCCAGGCGGTCGTGTTCGTACTCGTAGGCGAAGTCGCGCCACAGCGGGTAGTCGGGTGCTTGCAGGCGCACGGCACGGAAGGCCAGGGCTTGCAGGCGCCACGGTTTGAAGGCCGTGTGGTCGTAGTGCGTGGGGTCTTCCACGTGGATTTGCACCCCGGCACAGAGCTCGCCCTTGTGTTTGTGGAAGGTGGGCTCGAAGAAGCAGGGGCGCAGCACGCAGCCGTGCAGCCACTCGGGCGCCAGTGCGCGCATGTCGGCCAGCAGGCGGGGCACGTCCAGGTCGGGTGCGCCAAACAGCTCCAGCGGGCGTGTGGAGCCGCGCCCCTCCGACAAGGTGGTGCCTTCCAGCATCACCGTGCCGGCGTAGGCGCGGGCCATGCTCAGGTTGGCCGCGTTGGGGCTGGGGTTGACCCAGCTGCGTTCCGTGGGCCAGCCAAAGCCAGGCGCGGCGTCCGGTGCCCAGCCCGACATGGTGATCACGCGGTAGTCAACCTTCAACCCCAGCGTATCGATGAACCAGTGGCCCAGCTCGCCCATGGTCAGCCCGTGGCGCATGGGCATAGGGCCGGCGCCGACAAAACTCTCCCAGCCCGCGCGCAGCGTCAGGCCTTCGATGGGCCGGCCCGCGGGGTTGGGCCGGTCCAGTACCCAGACCGACTTGCCGTGCGCGGCAGCGGCTTCCAGCACGTAACGCAGCGTGGTGATGAAGGTGTAGATGCGGCAGCCCAGGTCTTGCAGGTCCACCAGCAGCACGTCAAAGCTGTCCATCATGGCCGGCGTGGGCCGGCGCACCTCGCCATACAGGCTGAACACCGGTATGCCCAGGCGGGGGTCCAGGAAGTCGGGCGACTCGACCATGTTGTCTTGTTTGTCGCCGCGCAGGCCATGCTGTGGGCCAAAGGCCGCCGTGAGGTGCACGTCGGGCAGGGCCGCCAGCGCGTCCAGCGAGTGGGTGAGGTCGCGGGTGACCGAGGCCGGGTGGGCCAGCAGGGCCACGCGCTTGCCCTTAAGGGGTGCGCGCAATGTGGGGTCTTCGATCAGGCGTTCTATGCCGAAAGTTGTGCCAAATGTTGTGCCGAATGTCATGCGGGTGTGGCAGGTGGGTGGGGGGCGAGGCTGGGCATCTCGCGCCAGCCACCCCGGTGGTGGAAATCGGGCCGGTCCGGGCGCGGGTGTTGCAGCGCCCAATAGCTTCGGTGGCCATCGCGGGTTTCGATCACGGCGCTCAGGCCCAGGCACAGCCGAGGCGCCGGGGGCAGGGCGGTGGCGGGCAATTCGGCCCAGAGGTCGAGCCGGTCGGACATGTGTTCCATCCGCAGGGTGGGCTGGATGGGGCGGAGCGCTTCGGCGTGGGTGTCGCGCTGGCGTTCGGCGCTGAAACAGTAGGCGGCCCACTGCCCCGAGGGCGAGAAGTTGAATTCGCGGTAGTGCACGGCCAACACGGGCGACACAAAGGCCTCCATGCAGGTGTGTTGCCACAAGCCGTCGGCGGCGCCCGGTGGGGCTTCGGGAGGCAGTTGAATGCCCTCCACTTGGCCCGCCACCTGGTAGTGCAGTTGCAGGCCGCCGGCCTGCCCATGCAGCGTGACCGACACCTGCAGCACCAGTGGGCAGGGGGTGGCCGGGTGGCACAGCAAATGCAAGGTGGACGAAACAGGGGTCACGGCGTGGGATTCTCTCAGGCGGGCAACACGGCCACGGGCGAAAAGCCGCCGCTGGGCGTGCGGAAGTTGGTGGTCTGACCCGCGTACAGTCGCGCCGCGAACAGTTGCACACGGCCTTGGTAGGTGTAGGCGCGCAGGTCCATCTTGAGCCGTTTTTCCACGCCGTCCACGGTCACCAGCCGTTCGCTGGGGGGCACGAGGGCCTGGGCCACATAGCCACCGGTGGCCAGTATGTCGTCCCACGCGCGGCGGGTGAGCTTGTCGCCCCGGTAGGCCGCTTTGCCACCATAGCCCGAGCCGGGTTTGAAAAACAGCTGCCGCCGACGTGCCCACAAGGCCTCGGCGTTGTCCGGGTGGACGGCTTCGGTGTGGGGCACCACCTGTTGCAACATGTCGATGTCGGTCGCGCTGGCGCCCCATTGGGTCAGGCGCTCGGTGTCGCTCAGTGCGACGAGGTTGTGCTTGTGGGCCAGCAGCGCATGAGCGCGCGGGTGGGGCGTCAACACCACCGCACCCGCCTCATAGGCTTGGCGCAGTGCGTCGTGGGTGGGCTCGGACAGGTCGAAATCGGTCAACCGGTTGTAGACCAGGTCCACCGGCTGGTCAGGCGGCAGCGCGGGGTGCCACAAGCGGCCTTGGCGCCACACCAGTTCGCGGGGGTCGGCCACCTCGGCGGCCAGGCCGTGGGCACGGAACAGGTCGCGGGCCATGGCAAATTCGGGCGCCAGGTACTGGGTTTGGGGCGCGTGGTCCACGATCAGCATGTTGCGCCAGGGTGTGTTGCCGCGCTGGGCCGCCCATTCGGCGCGGAACATGGCGATGAAGCTGGCGTCCAGGTCGGGGGCCCGCGGGCCCAGGTGCAAGGCCTGGTCCATGGCCGCGCAGCAGCTGCGGTGCGCACGGGCCAGGGCGGCATTGAGAAAGGCGCCGCCGGCGTTGGTGTTGATCTCGATCAGGCGCGGGCCCTGTTCACCCAGGTGGAAGTCGTAGCCCATGAACACCCCCGAGGGGCCAAAGCGATGTTGCGCGATGGCCGGCGCGTGTGCCAGCGCCTGGGCCTGGTAGCCCGGCAAGGCCGCCACGCGCTCGATGGTGGCCACGGCACGCGCCAGTGCGTCGCTGGTGTTGCCATCGATGAACACCGTGGTGTGGGCGAAGAGGTGGGGGTGGCTGTCCATCAGGTCTGCGCCCAGGCCCAACAAGCCGGGGCTGCGCTCGATTTCGCGCCGCAGTTGCTCGGCGTCCAGCGTGGTGCAGGCGCAGCGCTGGTTGAGGGCATCGGACAAGCTCATGGGCCGGAACTATACCCACGCGTGCGCGTCCATCGGTGGCTTGTCATGGATTGGTGGTTCAATGCCCGGCATGTCTGAAACCGAACTCAAGCTGCTGCTGCCCGGTGCCGACCCGGCCCAGGTCGCCCAGGTGCTGGTGCGCCATCCGGCCTTGCGCCGGCGGCCCCGCGAAGTGCAGACGCTGCACAACGTCTACCACGACACACCCGAACAGGACCTGCGACGCCAAAAGGTGGCTTTGCGGGTGCGCCGCCAACGCAGCGACGACACGCCGGATGAGCGCTGGATACTCACGCTCAAGACGGCGGGCACCTCGGTGGGCGGCCTGAGCCAGCGCGGCGAGTGGGAGTCGGCGTTGCCGGATGCCACGCCTCGGCGCGACGCCTTGCGCGATTCGCCTTGGGACACGATGGACCCTGATGGTCGCCTGTGGGCGCGGTTGGTGCCCTGTTTTGTCACCACCTGCACCCGCACGCTGTGGCTGGTGCGCCAGCGCGGTGGCAGCGTGATCGAGGTGGCCCTGGACGTGGGTGAGATCGTGGCCGGGGACCAGCGTTCGCCCCTGTGTGAGCTGGAGCTGGAGCTTAAGGAGGGTGCGCCTGAGGCCTTGCATCGCCTGGCCAGGCAACTGGCGCAAGCCCTGGCTGTGTTGCCGGGGCAGGCCAGCAAGGCCGAACGCGGGTACGCGCTGGCGCGAGCTGAGGCCGATGCGCCCACGCGCGCCACAGCGCTTGAGCTGAGCGCCTTGCCCGATCTTGCGGCGGCCACCGAGGTGGTGTTGTCTGACGCGTGGGACCAAGTCCTGCGCAACACGGCCTTGTTGATGCACAGCGAGCACCCGGAGCTGC